>OGNQ01000391.1_pt1 | contig 44055 bp, 31 predicted proteins | sample 1573481 | NCBI WGS metagenome assembly OGNQ01 (sample SAMEA2581920, study PRJEB24529) | metagenome | biome: Human gut stool | place: China | collected 2011 | reverse complement strand
TGGTATTGAAGGACAACGAACTGGGCGAAGCCGTAGTGATTGGTTACGGTACAGCTAAGAAGGTTGGTACTGTGGTAGGTTCGGTAAAGAAAGTTGGCGGTTCAGTTGTTGAGAACAAGCCTGCTACCAATGTGGCTGATGCCCTTCAGGGCCAGGTGGCCGGCCTTAACATTGCCAACAACTCGGGTGATGTGGGCACTACTCAAAACATAACTATCAATGTGCGTGGTGTGGGTTCGCTCTCTGCCAGTTCAGAACCGCTTATTGTGGTAGACGGTGTGCCTGCCGGTGCTGCCATGCTTTCAATGCTCGGCCCGAGTGATATTGAAAGCATCACCACACTGAAGGACGCTTCGGCCACCTCTATCTATGGTTCGCGTGCCGCCAATGGTGTAATCTACATCACCACAAAGAAAGGCCGCAGCAACGAAAAGGCGCAAATACACGTGAGCCAGAATGTGGGCTGGAGCCAGTTGGCACGCAGCATTGGCAACCCGATGAGTGCTGACGAATTGCTCGACTTCCAACTCGAGAACGGTATTATCTATCCGCAAACATACGCATATTTCAAAGGACATGGTGCCAACACCGACTGGCAAAAGCACATGTTCGACAATGCCGCCCCCCTGCACACTACCGACTTTAGCATTCGCGGCGGTTCAGAAAAGACCACTTACTATGTGTCGGCCTCATTCTTGAAGCAGAATGGTATTACTTATGGTTCGAGCGTGAAGCGTACCACGCTGCGCACCAACATCGAAACCAAGGCAAAGGACTGGCTGAAGTTTGGCATTGCACAATCAATCGGCTTTTCAGAGAATAGTGCCAATCGTTTTGCCGACACTCGGTCGGACAACGTAAATTCGCCCTCAACTGTAGCAGCCAGCTGGCCACGCTATTGGGAACCTTACTCAATGAAGAGTACGCACCAGGTATGGGGCACTGACTCTTGGGGCATACTATTTGACCCTAACTACTATGTTGACGCCGCACCAAGCAAAGTAGAGAACCTCGTATATAATGGAACAGCTTTTGCCGAAATCACTCCCGTTAAAGGCTTGACCTTGCGCTCACAACTCGGTTTGTATGCCATTGGCAACCGATTGAAGAGTGTGATTATGCCAAGTTATGCCCAGTTGGCTGGTGGCGGCACGGGATCTGCGGCACGCCAATCGGTACAATCAAGTTCCTGGACCATCACCAATACGGCTGAGTACAAGTTTAATGTCAACGACAACAACCACTTTACTTTGCTGGTTGGCCAGGAGGGTATCAAGGCCAGCTACGATGAGTTTACAGCCCAGGCAGATGGTTTGCTCGACGACCGCCTGACCAACCTCAGTGCCGGTACAGTGCCAGCAGCCGCAAGCGAGTCGAACTACAAGTACGAGTACCTGTCATTCTTCGGCCGTGCCGACTATGACTTCAAGCAAAAGTACTATGCCAACTTTACCGTGCGTTCTGATGCCTCGTCACGCTTTGGTAAGTCGAACCGCCGCGCCATGTTCTACAGTGGCGGTGTGATGTGGGATATGATGCAGGAGGCTTTCATGCGTCCCGCCTCAACATGGCTCACCAACTTACAGCTCAAGGCCAGCGTGGGTTCAACCGGTAACTCTTCAATCGGTAACTACACCCACCTGTCGCTCTCGGGCAACACGCAGTATGGTGGCGAGCAGGCTTCGTACTACGCACAGTTCCCCAACTCAGACCTTGGCTGGGAAAAGCAAATACAGACCAATGTGGGCCTGACAGCCTCATTCTTTGGAAAGCTCACCCTCGACTTCAACTGGTACAACCGCAAGACCAAGAACCTGCTCATGAGCATGCCCTTGCCTTACACCACAGGTATGAGTGCCATGATGAAGAACATTGGCGAAATGACCAACCGCGGTGTTGAAGTGGAAATCAACTACGACATTGTGCGCACCAAGGATTGGTACGTAAACTTCCACACAACCTATTCATACAACACCAACAAGATAGACAAATTGTTCTACGGCCTTGACCAGTGGGACAACAAGGGTGCGTTGATTAGCTATATGGTAGGTAAGGGCTTGAACTACTACATGCCAATCTTTGCTGGCGTGGACGAGCAGGACGGTGCCCCCATGTGGTACAAGGTGGGCTACAGCGGAGAGGCAGGCTACACCTACAACCCCGAAACAATGACCAAGGACGAGAGCCAGATTGAAAGTCTCTATCAAGACACTGGCAAGAAGCGCTTTGCACCGCACCATGGTGGCTTTGGTTTCCAGGTGAGCTGGAAGGGCTTGACACTCGCTGCCGACTTCGCATACGTGCTGGGCAAGTACATGGTTAACAACGACTACTATCTCAACACCTCATCGAGTGCAGCCACTCAAGGTATGAACCTTGACCGCGATGCTTTGCAGATGTGGAAGAAGCCGGGCGACCACGCTATTCTGCCTGCCTTTAAGTACAACTCGCAGTTCGACACCCATCTGCTCGAAAACTCATCGTTCTTGCGTATGAAGAACTTGCAGTTGTCGTACGACCTGCCCGCGACGTGGATGCAAGCTACACGCTTCTTTGAGAATATACGCATCACCTTCACTGGCCGCAACTTGTTCACCGTGACCAAGTTCAAAGGTGTGGACCCCGAGGTTGACTCAAACCTCACTGCGGGCAACTATCCTGCCACACGCCAGTACACATTGGGCGTAGACGTGACTTTCTAAACGATTAAGTGACTTAAACAGCATTACATAAAATGAACAAATATATTCTTAAAGCTATATTTTGCTCGGCTCTTGCGCTGCCCTTGTTCACCTCGTGCGAACTTGACCAGTTCCCGACGGACAGCTTGACGGACAAGGAGTCGTGGAAGACATACAACGATGCTACAAACCAGTACAATGGTTTGCTCGCCATTCTGCGTTCAGATATCAGTGGCTCAAACGCCTACCTGACCGATGTGATGAGCGACTTGTTCAACCAGCGTTTGACTTCAGCCAGCTATGGGCAGGAGCACAGCTGGCGTTTCACCGGCAGCCAGTTTGGTGGCGACGCGATTTGGGCCAACAACTACTCGGTGATATTGCAGGCCAACTTCATACTGCAGAACATTGGCAAGTTTGAAAACAGCAGCACGCTGTCTGACCAACAAAAGGCCAACATCTACAACATTAAGGCTACTGCCTACTTTGCACGCGCTTATGCCTACAGCCGCATGGTAACACGTTACTGCAAGGACTATGAGCCCGAAACGGCTGCCAACGAACTCGGTCTGCCCATAGTGGAGACAGTGAGCAGCGAGGCCAAGCCCGCACGTGCCTCATTGCAGACCACTTGCGACACCATCGAGGCTAACTTGAACCACGCCATGGCATACTTTGACAAGGTGGCCGAATATAACGAGGGTGTAAAACCTACGGCACAGATTGCCCCCAGCATCTACAAGCCCAACGCTGACTGCGTGACGGCTCTGCGTGCCCGCTTCTATCTGTATGAGCACAAGTTCGACCAGGCCATAGAGGAGGCAAAAACTATTTGCGAAAACTACTCACTGGCCAGTGGCGCAAACGACGTGCTCGACCTTTGGATCTTGGACAAGGGAAGCGAAATAATCTACGAACCGCTGCAAACGCCTGATGAGCTTTCGGGCAGCTATGGCGTATTCTTGAGCTACAACGTCATAATGGACAACCTGGAAGCCAGCTTGAAAGGTATGAACCCCGACTACTTGCCCACCAAGGGGCTGGTAGACATGTACTCTGATAACGATGTGCGCCGCCAGGTGTATTTCAGTTTCCAAAACCAGCAAGGGCAGAATACTTTCTATTTTGGCTACGGCACACAGAACGGCTACCAGTTGGCTACTACTTTGGATCAGCTTGGACTTTCTGCCGACATCAGCACGGCCAGTGGCGACACCGAGAGTGGCGTGGTATTTACCAAATATGTGGGTAACCCCACATTGCGCAAGCAGAATATATGGTATTCTCAGAATTACAACATGACCAAGGCCTTCCGTGCCTCAGAGGCTTACCTCATCATTGCCGAGGCTAACCTGCGCAAGGCAAATCCCGACGAGGCTGCCGCACGCGAAGCTCTGAACGAACTGCGCATGAACCGTTACGTGGGCGAAACCGACTACAACGAAAGTGCCGACTATATTGGCGACAATGTGACGGGTGCAGCACTTGTAAAGGTGATGCAGGACGAGTGGACTCGCGAGTTTGTGGGTGAGGGCTTCCGCCTCGACAACCTCAAGCGCTGGCACTTAGGCTTCAAGCGCATGGCCGCACAGCAGTTCCAGAACCCTGTGCTCGTGAGCACTCCCGGCTGGCAAGACCTTGAGGTTGAGGCCAACAACATACGCTTTACATGGCCCATACCACAGCAGGAAACCCAGGCTAACAAGAACATCAAGCAAAACGAGGGTTATTAACCGTAAGAAACTGATAACACAATGACAACAATGAAACAATATATCAGCAAGTTGCTCATGGCCGTGGTAGCCGTGTGGGGCCTGGCCTCGTGCACCGATACCGACATGCCGGCACTCACCACCTATGATGCACAGGAGAGTTTGGGTACTTGGGTATCGGAGAATACTGACGATGGCACGACCTATTATGTAGCTCTCTCGCTCAAGAAAACCGTAGTTCCGGCTGCCGAAGATGGTGCACAGCCCACTGTGAAGGTAGACACCGTCGGCACACTTTACATGACAGACGGCACCGACACTTATGTGGCCGCAAACGGCACGCTGAGCTATGACGCAAAAGTGGGCATGTCGACACTCGACTTTGCCAACACGCCTTTTAGATCACCCATGCACGTATACTTAGCGCGTCAGACAAGCAAGACACGCATGAGTGTGCAGCTCTTCATTTATGAGGTGTACCAGGGCAAGGTGTATGAGCAAAAGCTTGTTGCTTTCAACGGCATACCCTCAAAGGGCGTGGCTATTGCCGGCGAGAGCCTCTTCTGGGGCAACGCTGACGGCACTTTCTATATTCAGTTCAACGCCGATGGTACTTGTGCCTATCAAACAGAGGCTGTCCCTGAAGGTACAGGCACTTACACCTACGATGCGGCTACTGGCACAGGCTCAGTTACCTTGGCCGACGGTACAACATACACCATTGGCTACAATGCCGACAATGCCCTGACGCTGACAAACGGCACCACTACAATGGTGATGAGCTGCGAGTAAGGCGCGTATTACTACACATATATAATATATACAAAGAGAGGCAATATGCTGTCGTGATTGACAGCGTATTGCCTCTCTTTGTGTACATTGCGCTTAAATATCATTAAAAGTAATGAAGTGTGTTTGCCGCGTGCACGTTAAATTTGCAGCGTTAACATTATACACCTTTGGCAGCGGCCCAAGTGCCAATAAGGGCGTGGAGCTGTGCTGCCGACAAATTACAAGCATTACTTTATGAAATTGTTTAAGTACATGGCAATGATTATTGCCGCCATTTGCATGATCGGCACCTTTGTATCGTGCGAAGAAGAAAAAGAGGAAAGTGCAGACAACAACCTCTTTCCAAAGTATTTCAAGACAACCGTTGACAGTTGCGCCCGCGTGGGTAGTGTGCTCATAGTGGACATGACAATTACAAACAAATCGGGCAAAGACGTGCAGGACCTTGCTCTCAGTGCGGACACGTGGCAAAACCTTGGCCTTTCGCGCGATGATTTGAACAATGACTTGCGCCACAGCATGAGCTTCTCACTTAATGGTGGTGAATATAAGGAAGGCCTAAGCAATGTGTCAGTGCTGGCAGGGGAGTCTGTCAAGCTGAAAATCCGTGTTAATCGTTTTGACGAGACAAACAGCGCGCGCAACGTGTGGCTCTATGTGCAGGCCACTTCGAACACGCTTGGAATGGAGCGATACAGCGGCATTGCGCTCGAAAAGTTGAGAATTGCTGATAATCGTGTGCTGAGCAATGGCGTGCAGACCAACGATCGCAAACTGTCGTACACCTTTGTGCAGGCTCAGCGCGATGCAAACACTAACGATGTGTACTTGTACTTCAAACTGAAGAACAACACGGGCAAGCACTTGAGAAACGTTGCTTTCCGTAATGATTTGGGCCAGCATTTTAGAGATGATCAAGGCAATGCTTACTACATGGAATTTGGTTCAAATGTCAATTACATGTCAGAAGGCTATACGACCGACATCGAGGCTGGTGCAGAGGTTACATTCATTGTCAAAGCCCGCGATGTAGCACCCGAAGCCAACAAGTTTAGCGGCTACTTCTTTCTTGTAGCTGACAACTACGTGATGGAGGACGATGTGCTTCATTTCTTCAACCTCGGTTTTGCACAGAGCTATAATTGACACGATGTGCGTTTGACACAACCTGCAGTGTGCAGGTTGGTCCGCCAATGAATAAGCGCTGATACGGGCATTCCTCACGGGGAATGCAGCGTATCAGCGCTTTATTATATATATATGTGGCGTGGCTTAGTTCTGGTCGTAAGCGTGCTTGGGATAGTCGATGGTGTAGTGCAGGCCGCGGCTCTCCTTGCGCTCGAGTGCCTGGCGGGTGATGAGGTAGCCCACGTTAATCATGTTGCGCAGCTCGCAAATGTCGCGGGTAGCCTTTACGTGTTTGTAAAGTTCCTCAGTCTCCTCGTAGAGCAAGTCGAGGCGTGTCCAGGCACGCTTCAGGCGCAGGTCGGAGCGCACAATGCCCACATAGGCCGACATGACCTGTTCCACCTCCTTTACGTCCTGTGCTATGAGCACCTTCTCTTCGTTGGAGAGCGTACCCTCGTCGTTCCATTCGGGCACGCGGTCGTTGAAGTCGTACTCGTCGATGTGCTCAATAGAATGCTTGGCTGCTGTGTCGGCGTAAACTACTGCCTCGATGAGCGAGTTGCTGGCCAGACGATTGCCGCCATGCAACCCGGTGCATGAGCACTCGCCAATGGCGTAGAGACGGTGAATGGACGAGCAAGCGTTGAGGTCGACCTTGATGCCGCCGCAGAGGTAGTGGGCACACGGCACCACGGGAATGTACTGCTTGGTGATGTCGATGCCGATAGAGAGGCACTTTTGGTAGATGTTGGGGAAGTGCTGCTTGGTTTGCTCGGGGTCTTTGTGCGTTACGTCAAGGCACACGTGGTCGAGGCCGTGGATTTTCATTTCCTTGTCGATGGCGCGTGCCACGATGTCGCGCGGGGCGAGTGACAGACGCTTGTCATACTTCTGCATGAACTCCTCGCCGTTGGGCAGTCGCAGTATGCCGCCGTAGCCGCGCATGGCCTCGGTTATGAGGTAGGCGGGGTGCTTTTCGCGTGGGTTGTAGAGTGCGGTGGGGTGGAACTGTATGAACTCCATGCCCTCTACGGTAGCCTTGGCGCGGTAAGCCATGGCTATGCCGTCGCCGGTGGCAATCTCGGGGTTGGTGGTGGTGGCATACACGGCTCCGCAACCGCCGGTGCTGAGCACGGTGACACGTGACAGGAAGGTGTCAATCTTGTGTGTGTCGGGGTCGAGCACATAGGCGCCGTAGCACTCAATGTCGGGTGTGCGTCGTGTGACCTCAATGCCCAGATGGTGCTGTGTGATGATTTCGACCGCAAAGTGGTTTTCGAGCACGGTGATGTTGGGGTGATGGCGCACGGCCTCAATCAGTCCGCGTTGTATTTCGAAGCCCGTGTCGTCGGCGTGGTGCAGAATGCGGAACTCTGAGTGGCCGCCCTCGCGGTGAAGGTCGAAGGAGCCGTCTTCTTTCTTGTCAAAGTTTACGCCCCACTTTACCAGGCGTTCGATGCCAGCCGGTGCATTTTTTACCACCTGCTCCACGGCCCGGGGGTCGGATATGTAGTCGCCGGCAATCATCGTGTCCTTGATGTGCTTGGCAAAGTTGTCTACCTTGAGGTTTGTGACAGAGGCTACGCCGCCTTGTGCTTTGGCCGTGTTGGCCTCCTCAATACTGGTTTTGCAAACGAGGGCCACCTTACCTTTGCCCGAGGCGGCCACCTGGAGGGCGTAACTCATTCCGGCCACACCGGAACCAATTACTAAAAAGTCGAATTTGCGTATCATCTGTGCGTCGTGATAATTTGTCGCGAATTTACAAAATGTTTTTCGTAATTAGAGCAAGTGTAAGCGGAAATGCCTACTTTTGCAGTGATAGATAGCATAATGATATAAACGTACAACTATGGCTACATTGACACTGAACCCTGATGACCCCCTAAAGAACGGCCATCTCAAGTCCATATATAATATAAAGGATAAGACTGCGCTCAGCGATCTGTATCAAATGATGAAGAGCCGGCTGGGAAGAAAAAAGCATGCTGCCACTCAAGCCGTGGCCGATGATGGCGACAGCAAGGAGTATATATTGGCGGGTATTAAACACGCTTGCCGAGACCTGAAACTCATAAGAGAAGGTAAGGTGAGAGGCGTTGAAGTGCATGAATTCCTAAGGCAATTTGATGATGAGGATTGAATTGCACAAAGACTTTTGTAAGGCTTTTAAGAGATTACACAAAAGATATAGGAACTTGCACAAGGACTTGGCAGAATTGACAGAGTCCTTGTATGAAAACCCACTGTTGGGTACAGACTTGGGAAACGGCATACGAAAGGTGCGTATGCCAATCCGTGACAAGAATAAAGGTAAAAGTGGTGGCGCCCGACTGATAACTTTGTTGGTGCTTGATACCGCATCTGATGATTGCCTCTGCTTATTGTACATTTATGACAAATCGGAACGCGAGAATATATCAGACAAGGAGATAGCAGACTTGATTGCAAGAATGTAATGAGAAACATTCCGCTTACTTTTTTGTAGCAAACCCGCCGCTGCCTGCGTCATATTATCAAAAGTAATTATCAAATACCTAATAACAATGAACAAACTCAAAGCTTTATGGCTGTTGCTCGTGGCATTCATCGCAGTGCCAGTGATGGCCCAGCAAATGCCACAGTTGCCCGTAGACAAGGCTGTGCGCATAGGCAAATTGCCCAACGGATTGACTTATTATATCCGTCACAACAATCTGCCCGAAAACCGTGCCAACTTCTACATTGCACAGAAGGTAGGCTCGGTGCAGGAGGAGGAAAGTCAGCGCGGTCTGGCCCACTTCCTCGAGCACATGTGCTTTAACGGTACTGACAATTTCCCCGACGACAAGCTCATCAAGTTCTGTGAGCGCATCGGTGTGAAGTTCGGCCAGAACCTCAATGCCTACACCTCAACCGATGAGACAGTGTACAACATTGACGATGTGCCCGTAACCGACAGCAATGTAGACTCATGCCTGCTCATTCTGCACGACTGGGCCGATGGCTTGACGCTCGACCCCAAGGAGATTGACAAGGAGCGCGGTGTCATTCACGAGGAATGGCGTATGCGTTCAAGCGCCTCAAGCCGCATTTTCGAGCGCAATCTGCCCGCCCTCTATCCCAATTCACGCTATGGCCACCGCTTCCCCATCGGTTTGATGAGCGTGGTTGACAACTTTAAGCCCGCCGAACTGCGTGCCTATTACGAGAAATGGTACCGCCCCGACTTGCAGGGCATCATCATTGTGGGCGACATCGATGTTGACAAGGTTGAGGCCAAGATAAAGGCACTCTTCTCGCCCATCAAGATGCCCGAAAACGCCGCTGCTTACGAGCACTACCCCGTGCCCGACACCAACCAGCCCATCTACATCATCGACAAGGACAAGGAGCAGAGCCAGGCTGTTATCGAAATATTGTTCAAGCACGACCACCTCGTGCCCGACGAATATAAGAACACACCGGCCTATCTCACTGTAAAGTACTTTGAAACTTTGGCTTCGAGCGCCATCAACGCACGTCTTGACGAGGCTGCACAAAAGCCCGACTGCCCCTTTATTACGGCACAGGCCTCAGATGGCAACTATATCATAGCCAAGACTAAGGACGCCTACACCATTTACATACTGCCCAAACCCGGCAAGGACAAGGAAGCCCTTGAGGCCGTAATGACCGAGGTTAAGCGCGCCGGCGAGTTTGGCTTTACTGCCACCGAGATAAACCGTGCCAGCGAGGAGTTCCTCAGCGGTATTGAGACTATCTACAACAACCGCGAGAAGCAGCAGAACGGTTTCTACGTGCCGCAGTATGTGCGTCACTTCCTCGAGAATGACCCCATACCATCAGTAGAGGACGAGTACAATACCTACAAGATGCTTGCACAGCAAATGGGCCAGATGCAGATGACGGCCCCCGCGGCGTCAGACCTCTTCAAGGAACTCACTGCCCGCACCGACACCAACTTTGTGTGTCTGGCCATGTACCCCGACAAGGAGGGCGTGACAGTGCCCACTGCCGACCAGTTCAAGCAGGCCATTGCCGCTGCCAAAGCTGCCAAGGTGGAGGCTTATGTTGACAATGTAAAGAACGAACCCCTCGTGCCCGTATTGCCCAAGAAGGGCAAGATAGCCAAGGAAACACAAACCGACTTTGGCTACACCTGCTGGACACTGCCCAACGGCGCACGCGTGTTCTACAAAAAGACGGACTACAACGACTCTGAGGTGCAGTTCGCTGCCACCAGCTTTGGCGGTAACAACAGCATCATCACCAAGGACCGCATCAACACCAAGCTCCTCCCCACAGTGATGAACTCAACAGGCGTTGGCAACTTTACAAGCACCGAGCTGCAAAAGAAACTTGCCGGCAAGCAAGTAAGCTGCAGCATCAATCTGGGCAACCTCACCGAGAACATCGCAGGCTCTGCCACTCCCAAGGACCTCCGCACGCTCTTCGAACTCATCTACCTCCGTTTCCAGGCTCCCGCCAACGATGTAGATGCTTACGACAACACGATGTCTTATCTCAAGTCAGCGCTCGAAAATGCTGAAAAGCAGCCCATGAAGGCCTTCAGCGACTCGCTCGTCAACACCATCTACAACCACAACCCCTTGTGCGATGGCCTCAAGCGTGCCGATCTGGACAAGGCTAACTACGAGACTATCAAGAAACTCTATGCTGAGCGCTTCAACGCAGCCGGCGACTTCGACTTCTACTTTACTGGAGCCATCGACGTAGACTCACTCCGCGCCTTCACCGAGCAGTACATCGCACCGCTCAAGGGCGTAAAGAGCCGCGAGAAGTATGTTGACGTAAAGAACGACCCCGTAGACGGTGCCCGCAGCAACAACTTCTTCCGTGCCATGGAGACACCGCAGGCCATCATCGTGCAGATGTATCAGGGCAAGACGCCTTATTCTATGAAGGAGGCTGCCGTAGTCAACGCCCTTGGCGCCGTGCTCACACAGCGTTATCTCAAGAGCATTCGCGAGGACGCCGGTATAGCTTACAGCGTGTCAACCGACGGACAGGCCGACTTTGGCAAGTACGACAGCTACCAAATCATCACACAGTGCCCTGTAAAGCCCGCCAAACTCGACTCTGCCCTGCTGCTCATGAAGCAAGGCATTAACGACATCGCCACCAAGGGTGTAACAGCCGACGAACTCAGCAAGGTAATAACCTTCGAGCTTAAGGACTATGCCGACAACCAGAAGAAGAACGAGTACTGGCACGGACTCATCATGCAAAAGACACTTTGGGGCAAGGACCTCCGCACCAACTACGAGGCTACCCTCAAGAGCATCACGCCGAAGGATATTCAGAACTTTGTCAACAACGTGCTGCTCAAGCAGAACAACTGCATCACTGTGTCGATGCGTCCAACCGACATGACCGAGAAGGACGGCACCAAGTAATGACTGCTTGATGCTATTAACTTAATATATTTAACAAAAGGAGCGCGCCTGCGGGTTGCGCTCCTTTTGTGTTGTATATCCGCTTGTGGGTAGTGTTTTGTGCGCATCAGAGCGACAAGTGCCACATTTTACGGGTCTGCGGTATATAGAAACGCTCTCAAACTTTTGCAACATATCAAAACATTATGTAACTTTGCGCGCAAAGGGGACAATTAAAACCCCAATAGATGATAAACTTCAAGACCCTAATGGCCTCAGTTCTGCTGGCAGGCATGGCCACACAAGCCACTTTTGCACAAGAGAGCGGCGAAGAGAAGGCCGATTACCCCTACGTCTTTGTTGGCGTACAGGGTGGCGGTCAAGTAACCTTTACCAACTACGATGCCAAAAAGTTCATCACACCTATTGGCGCCGTGAGCGTAGGTGGTATGTTCACTCCCGTTGTGGGCGCCCGTCTGCACGTGAGCGGCATCAATGAAAAGGGTGGACTCAAGAGTTTGGGAAAGACTTACGACTACAAGTTCGTTACCTCAAACATCGACCTCATGTTCAACCTGTGCAATGCCTTCGCACCTAAAAAGCACCATGTGCTCAACGCCTATCTGCTTGGTGGCGTAGGTCTTGGTTATGCTTGGGACAACGACGACCATAACGGCATGGCCAATACCGCTGCCGAAAATAACCTCAACCTGCGTTGGGACGACGACCGCCTGGTACACAACTTCCGTGTGGGCATGCAGCTCGACGCCGAGGTGAGCCGTGTAGTAGGCATCAACCTCGAGGTTACTGCCAACAACCTGCACGACCGCTTCAACTCAAAGCTCAACGGCAAGGGCGACTGGCAGTTGCAAGCCTTGCTCGGCGTAAACTTTAAGATAGGCCGCGGCCGCGCCGAAAAGCCCAGCGAACCCGCTCCGCTGCCACCCGCACCCGCTCCTGCTCCCAAGCCTGAGCCCAAACCAGAGCCTAAGCCCGAACCCAAACACGAACCAAAGCCAGTTGTGCGTCAGTTGGCAGAGACCAGGACCGAGGTATTCTTCACCATTGGCTCATCGGCCGTGCGCGATACCGAGGAAGGCAAGCTCCGCGACTTTGCACAGTGGATGAAAAATCACCCCACAGCCAAGGCCGAAGTGATGGGTTATGCCGATGCCGGCACAGGCAATGCCGAAATCAACCGCAACATCTCCGAAAAGCGTGCTGCCCGTGTAGTGAAGATACTCGTCGAGAAATATGGCATCGATGCCTCACGCCTCACCTCAGGCTTCAAGGGTGACACCGTACAGCCCTTCGACGACAACGACTCAAACCGCGTGGTAATTGGCGTGGCTAAGGAACAGTAAACTCTCGCAGAGTCATATAGACTTTTAATTCGTTTCATAAGATTTCATTTTCGCAGGCCCCTGCAGTGTATATCACTGTGGGGGCTTTTTTATGTGGCTGTCACAAAGCGCGCAGTGCCAGGGCCGCGGTCCAATCTTATGGGCGGGAGGGCGCACATACTCAAAAGCAAATGCTTAACTTTGCGCTCCGAAAGCGCACATAACGACAAGTATAACAAATAAATATAACACAAAAACGCAATGACTTTACTCGCATTCACCCTGATACTGCTGCTGGCAGCCTACTGCGCCGGCCTGTTAGGGTCACTCACGGGCCTTGGTGGCGGAGTGGTAGTGATACCCGTGCTCACACTCGGCTTTGGCATAGACTTTCACTATGCCGTAGGTGCAGCCCTTGTAGCCTCAATAGCCACATCAAGCGGCTCAGGCTCAGCCTATGTCAAGGAGGGCATCACCAACATTCGCCTTGGCATGTTCCTCGAGATAGCCACCACCATAGGTGCCGTGTGCGGTGCCGCGGTGGCCATCTATCTTAACAACAACGTCATAGCCGTCATCTACGGTTGCGTGTTGTTGCTCACCGCTGCCATGCAGCAGCGCCGCAAGAGCGACCACGACGGTGTGGTAGGCTCCGAGGCCGCCCGACGCCTCAAGTTGTTTGGCACATGGCCCCAAAAGGACGGCACCGTCAAGAGCTACCAGTTGCGCCACGTTGGTGGCGGTTTTGGTGTGATGTACGTGGCCGGTGTGCTGTCGGGCATACTCGGCATAGGTTCGGGCGTGCTCAAGGTGCTGGCCATGGACGCCATGATGAAGGTCCCCTTTAAGGTGAGCACTACCACCAGCAATTTTATGATGGGTGTAACCGCCTGTGCCTCGGCCGTCATATATGTGCAGCGCGGCGTGATAGCCCCCGGCATAGCCTGCCCCGTCATGATAGGCGTGTTGTTCGGTGCCCTGACGGGTGCCCGTCTGCTCAAGCGCCTCAATGTGAGTGTGCTGCGCCAGATATTCTGCATAGCCATCGTGCTTGTGGCCATCAACATGATATGGCAGGGCTTCGGCGGCAAATATTAACTACCTAAAGCAACTTGACAATGAACAACAATACGACATCAACGGCCGAGCGCCAAAAGTACGACATGCAGCAGCTTGTGGGCAACACATTGCGCATAGGCGTGTCGTTGGCCTGCCTTGTAGCCTTTGTGGGCGGCATCATCTATTTGGTCAACCACGGCAGTGAGCCCTTCGACCTTGCCGACTACCAAAACTTTAGTTACGGCAATGCCGCAGCGCATGCCGACTACACCACCTTGCGCGGCATCTTTGCCGGTCTTGCCTCGTTCTCCGCGGTGGGCTGGATACAGACCGGTGTGCTCATACTCATACTCACCCCCATCATGCGCGTGTTCCTTTCGCTCATCGACTTTTTGAAAGACCGCGATTGGCTCTACGCCATCATCACCGCCATTGTGCTGGCCGTGATAATCAGCAACTCTATCGAGGGTTTCAAATGATGGGTTGACGGGTAAACAGGTTAACGGGTTGACAGGTAAGGATAGTCTTACTTGTCAACCCGTTTTCAGTCCGGTAAAACACAAACATACGAACGGACTCAACCCCAAACGCAAGCACCAAACGCAAGCACTAAACTCAAGCACTAATGGGGGCGACGCGTCCCGCGTCGGTAATGAATGTATATGAATATCAATGATTCAAACATAAATTACCGACGCGGGACGCGTCGCCCCCATTAGAGGTTGGTTGCTTTGTTTGTAAACAAAAGTGTCAATCGAGCACCTTGCTCACCCGCTTGATGTGCTCTACAGCCAGTTTGGCCTCGTCGAGCGAGAGCGTGAGCGGTGGCAGCAAGCGCAGAATGTTGGTTGAGGCCGCTCCCGTAAACACATGTTCGTCGTGTACAAGCGCGTTGCGCAGCGCCTTGATAGGCTGGTCATATTCAATGCCAATCATAAGGCCCTCGCCGCGCACGTCCACAATGTGCGCATCGGTTTGTTGCAGCTTTTTAAGCTCCTCCATCAAGTAAGCGCCCACCTTGGCCGCATTGTCCACAAGCTGCTCGTGCTCAATCACGTCGAGCACCGCCAGAGCCGCCGTACAAGCCAAGTGGTTGCCGCCAAAGGTAGTGCCTAACATGCCATACACCGCCTCAAATTTGGGCGAGATGATGACCGCCCCCATCGGGAAACCATTGCCAATACCCTTGGCACAAGTAATGATGTCCGGCTTCACGCCAAGATGCTGGTGGGCAAAGAATTTGCCTGAGCGGCCGTAGCCACACTGTATCTCGTCGCAAATAAGCACCGTGCCCGTCTTGTCGCAAGCCTTGCGCAGTCCCTGCATAAATTCGGCCGTGGCCATGCGTATGCCGCCCACACCCTGAATGCACTCCACAATCACCGCAGCCACATCGCCCTTGTTCAGTTCAGCCTCAAAGGCCGCCAAGTCGTTGAGTGGCAAGAAAGTCACGTGGCCGTTGCTGTTGACAGGTGCCACAATTTTAGGATTGTCGGTAGCCTCCACAGCCAGCGAGGTGCGTCCGTGAAAAGCCTTTCCCACAGCCAGCACGCGTTTGCGTCCCGTGTGGAATGAAGCCAGTTTCAAGGCATTCTCGTTAGCCTCGGCCCCCGAGTTAATCAAGAACAGTTGGTAGTCCGGGTAGCCACACACCTGTCCCAACCTTTCGGCCAGTTGGCTTTGCAGCGTGTTGATTACCGAGTTAGAGTAGAAGCCCAGCGTGTTAAGCTGTTTGGTGAGCATGTCTACGTAGTGCGGGTGGCAATGTCCTATGCTAATCACAGCGTGTCCGCCATACAGGTCAAGATACTCCTGCCCCTTGTCGTCCCACACATGGCAGCCCTTGCCTTTCACAATGTTGATGTCGAAGAGTGGATATACTGGAAATAAAGTCATGTTGAGCAATAGTTGTATTGAAGTTTCAGATCTTGGTTCGCACCTAAATTGCGCTGCGAAGAAACGCAATCACTAATGGGGGCGACGCGTCCCGCGTCGGGATAGATAAAGGAAGAAAATACAGCCTCTGCTAAATAATAGCTGCATATTTTCCCGACGCGAGACGCGTCGCCCCCATTAGAGTTAGCGTTTTGAGATAGCGTTTGGTGATAGCGTTTGGTGATAGCGTTTGGTGATAGCGTTTGGTGATACACAAACGATTGATTTACTTTCGTACAAACCTGGCACAAAAAGATGTGGGCGGAGCCACCCTATGGCGCTCCACCCACACTTATGCTTGATACTTGTGCTCTACAATGTTATTTCTCAGCCTTTTCAGCCTTGATTTGTTCGTTCACAGCCTTAATTTTCTGACCAATTTCTTCGAGGTCCTCCTTCAAGCGGGCCACCTTCTTTTCGATGTCGGCCACGAGCGAATTACCTTTCTTCGAACTGGTACGGAAGAATGAGAGGTTGGTTTCGTAAGTCTGAATTTCCTGCTTCTTGCCATCGAAGGCATTTTGCAGACGGCTGCGTTCGCGCGTCAATTCAGAGCCACCCTTGTCAGCCACAGTCTTGCGGAAGTTGTCCATGCGACGTCGACCTGCAGTTTCGTGCAGCGTGTCGTAAATCTTGTCGCACAACTCGCGGTAGCGGCGATAAGTCTTCTCCTTTTTGTTATAAGGCACATGGCCAATCTCGTTCCAACGCGCCTGCAAGTCGCGCACGCTCTGCAGCAAGTTGTCGCCAGCGTTCTCGGCCAACTTTTCAAGGTCGGCAATCACCGCCTTCTTCAGTTCGAGGTTAGCTTCCTCCTCCTTGCGCTGTCCGGCATTAGCCTCGTTCTTCTTGTCGAAGAAGTAGTTGCAAGCGTCGTTAAATCGCTTCCACACGGCATCTGACACCTTGTGCGCCACGGGGCCGATAGTTTTCCACTCCTTTTGCAGTTCAATAAACTTGTTGGTAGTGGCCCCCCAATCGGTGCTATCCTTCAAAGCCTCAGCCTTTTCGATGAGTGCATTCTTGGCTGTGAGATTGGCGTTGAGCTTTTCGCGGTTAGCCTTGAAATAAGCCGTTTTAGCCTGGAAGAAACGGTCGCAAGCCACGCGGAAGCGCTCAAACACCTCGTTGTTCACCTTGCGGGGCGTAAAACCGATTGTTTTCCATTCAGCCTGCATGGCCAGCACCTGCTTGGTCATGTCTTCCCACTGGTTGTAGGTTTTGAGCTCGCCAAATTCAAGTGCCTCCACCTTTTGGCAGAGTTCGGTTTTCTTTACCAAGTTCTCCTCTTCCTTAGCCTTGATGGCCTCGAAGTGGTCTTGATGACGCTTGTTGATGACAGTCGAAGCATCTTTGAAGCGTTTCCATATCTCGTCGCGCAACTCCTTGGCCACGGGGCCAGTTTCGCGATATTCCTGATGCAACTTTTGCAACTGGTGGAAGGCCGAAATAACGTCCTCCACATCGGCCAACTTTTCAGCTGCCTCGCACAAGTGCGTCTTTATTTCAAGATTTTTCTTGAAGTCGTAAGCGCGCATCTCGTGGTTGAGGCGCAACTGGTCGTAGAACTGCTCCGTATAGTGCTGGTAGTTTTTCCACAGTTCGGTAGCGTTCTCAGCCGGCACGGCTTTGATATCCTTCCATTCGGCCTGCAAGTCCTTCACCTCGTTATAGCCCTTGTCGGCGTCGTCGGGAGTGGCAGAGAGTTCCTTGATGCGTTCAATAATCTCCTGCTTGCGCTTTAGGTTGGCCAGTTTTTCCTTCTCTTGTTCCTCGGCAGCCTTGTTGCGGAGTTCGCGAATGAGCGACAGTTGAGCCTTGAAGTTCTCCTCCTCAGTGTCGGGAGCTGGCATAAAGTCCTCAGGCTTACCACCTTCTTCAACAAATTTGTCGCGGGCAGCAACCACATCGGCATTGTGAATGCGGTAGTAAAGCATCTTCAAGTGGTCAAGTTCAGCGCGCTCCACATTACCGCCATTATATACAATATCCTTCAAGCGATCAATCACCTCGGCCTTTGTGGTCGGTTCGTTACGCTTTTCAGGAGCAGCAGTGTCTGTTGTTACTTCGGCTGAAGCAGTTTCGGCATTGTTGGCTTCGGCAGCCACCACCTTTTGTTCTTCTGTTTCAGCAGTGTTCTTAATTTCGTCCATAATAAATAGGATAGGATCGTACGTGAGTTATATATGTAGTAGCCCACACCCGTGTGTGGGAATTGCAAATTTGCACAATAAATGCGTATACGCCAAGTAAATCGGATAAAAACTTTGCCTTACTGGCCTTAAATCCAAGCTTTCCAGCGGAACAGACCATAAAAAATGCCTGTCACCACGATAGAGGCAATGATTACTACGGGGAAACCCCACCAAACGGTTTCCATTCCGCTCACGAGGTTCATACCAAAGATACTGGCTATGAGTGTCGGGAACATCAGTATGATGGACACCGAGGTCATCTGTTTCATCACGCCAGCCATGTTGTTGTTGATAATGCTGGCATACGTCTCCATGGTGGAGTCGAGAATGTTGGTGTAGATGTTGGTTGTTTCGCGCGCCTGGTTCATCTCAATGGTCACGTCCTCAATGAGGTCGGCGTCCAATTCATCGACGGGCAACTTAAACTTGAGCTTCGAAAGCAATGTTTCGTTGCCACGGATAGAGGTGATAAAGTAGGTCAAGCTATCCTGCAGGCGCGACAGTCCCACGAGGTCCTCATTATCTATCTGGCGGTCGAGGTTGCGCTTGGCCTCTTCAAGCAAAATGTTGATTTGTTTCAACCGCTTCAGATACCACACGGCCGACGACAGGAAGAGGCGGAACACGAGGTCGACAGAGTCGGTAAAACCCTGGTTGCGCTTTTGCTGGTACGACACGAAATCTATCATCATGTTGGTCTCGTAGTTGCACACCGTCACGCACACGCCTTTGTTAAGGATTATGCCCATAGGTATGGTAGTGTGCGGTGTGCGCGAGGCCACCTCCTTTACATAGGGTATGCGCAATATTATGAGCGACCACCCGTCGTCGTATTCATAACGCGAGCGCTCGTCCTTATCTCGAATGTCGTCAAGAAAGTAATCGGGAATTTGCAGTTCTTTGGTCAAAAAATCTTCGTCCTCTGGCGTAGGGCAGGTTACCTGCACCCAGCAGTCGGGCGCCCACTCATCAATGGTTTGAAGCTTTTTGTTGTAGTTCCAGTAAGTACGCATAAAGAAACAGGTCGTTTTACTTTGTGATGAGAAATTCACTGCCTGCACACAACGTTTCGTCCGGCACGAAACGGCTTGTGCAAGGGGCAGAGGCCTGTCTCGGGTCGGCATCAAACGTTGGTATCCGCGTGATAGTCGTCCATTTTTGGGTTTATAATTAAAAAGGGCTTGTGCCCTGTCATGTTTTGATGCGCAAAAGTACGAAAAAACTTTTTTGCACTGCCACATCAACAGGTGTTTTTTGTGTTAAGTAGGTGTTCAAAATTATTTTATACAATCAGCAAGTGTCATTCTCACATTGAAAGCACGTTCTCGAGGCGCATCTATCTCCTTCGTCCTCGGTCACATAGCCCGCTATGCTCCCTCAAACGAAGGAGATATCTGCGTCCCGATAACGCACTTTCAATGTAAAAATAATTATGAACACCTACTTACAAAATAATGTACCCGTGCCTCTGCCCACTGTCTCGCCACACATTTTGTACGCGGCATACTGCGTCACGCCAGTTTTTTGTCGTAACTTCGCACCCCGTAACACGCTATCAACCAACAATTTTACGACATTAAATGTACGCAATCATCATCAATGCCATAGCCGTAGTGCTTGGCAGCGCCATCGGTGCACTATTCAAACGTGGCATCAGCGAGAAATACATCAACGTGCTCAACACCGCCATGGGACTTTGTGCCCTGGCGCTCGGCATGAATGTGGCCATCGACAGTATGCAAAAGACACATTACCCCGCGCTCTTCATCTTCTGCCTGTCAATAGGCGGCCTTGTGGGCACGGTGTGCAAAATGGACCAACGCATGGAGAAGGCCACGCGCCGCATATCTACCACCAACCTGGCCGAGGGCATTACCACCGGCATATTGCTGTGCTGTGTAGGCACACTGGCCATGATGGGCCCTGTGATGAGCGCGCTATATGGCGACAACACTTACCTTATGACTGCCGCCACACTCAACCTGGTTACCATGGTGGTGGTGGCCTCGTCGTATGGCTTTGGGGTGGCTATCACCTCGGTTGCCGTGTTAGTGTGGATGTCGGCCATTTACGGCATTGCCCTCGTGTCGCGCTCGTTCATATCTGAGGAACTTATTTCGGAGGTGTCGCTCGTGGGTGGCATTTTGATTGCGGCGTCGGGCCTTGGTGTGCTCCACATCAAGGACTGCAAAACCATCAATCTGCTGCCGGCTCTTATCGTGCCCATGCTGTTCTTTGCGGCCAGAGCCTTACTTGCCATGTGGGGCTTATCGTTTTGAGGCGTTTCCGGGGCGCAAACACCTACCATTTTGTTGGGTAACAAACATCTTGCATCTTACACTAATTCAACATAACGAGCTGATAACCAGCACTTTCAACAGTGTAAGATATTTCAAAGCAATCCTACACAAGACCTACACGCCAAGACTTACATCTTACACAAGCGAGAAGGGGGATACGGGTGCAAAGGAGGGCGAATTTGATACTGGGGAATACGCCACAATGCGGCCCTGTAATTTTGCGACACAACAACGTGTTATTACGGCATAGGGGGAGCGGATTTTCAATCAGACCGACTGAAAATCCGCTCCCCCTATGCCGTTATTGCGTGCTGCCGCAACTGGTGCGTGCGGGCAGTAGTGCAAGTAGTTTTCACTATATCCTACACTGCATAAACATCTGATATTCAGAGCATTAAATGCCATTAGTGTAAGATGCAAGATGTTTCACTGCATCTAATTTATATGGTAGAAAATGTGGTAATTGGCTGATACCGTAGCGTTACTAATAGAAGTTTCGGATTTGGCCAAGGCGGGCTGAAAGCCCAATGGAGCACATAGCCCAGGGCAAGCGAAGCGCCACCCTGGGTATCGCGTAATGGAGCAGTCGCGCCCTGTAAGGGCAAAAGCTTTAAGCCTTTTGTAGCCTTAGCTGATAGCTGAATTTGTGATCTTAATATGGAATATCAAGTGTATGTATATTTTGTGCAATAATTGCGGCATGGCTTAAAGCTTTTGCCCTTACAGGGCGCGACTGCTCCAACACGCGATACCCAGGGTGCCGCTTCGCTTGCCCTGGGCTATGTGCTCCATTGGGCTTTCAGCCCGCCTTGGACAAATCCGAAACTTGAATTACTAATTAGCCGCTAACGCGGGAAACAGAAGGACAGAAGAACATAAGGACATAAGGCTAATACACGCTAAGCCTTATGTTCTTTTGTACTTATGTTCTTTTGTTTTCCGCGTTAGCGGCTAATTAGCAACGCTACGGCGTCAGCCCATTAGCACATTAACATTTAACAGCATTAGCATATTAACCCATTAGCGAGCCTGGTGCCAAAAGCCACGTACAAGATAATAGAATATGTGGCCTATGCCAAACAACACGGCTATCCACAACATCAGGTGACTCTCATTCCACCCCACCGTCTGCTGGTGCCAGAAACCTGTCATGACACACAACACAGCCACTATCACGCCAATGCCATTGAGCAAACTCTGGCCCGTGCGGCGCATGGTGCCATTGCCCGACACACTGTGGCGCACGCCATAGGTGGAGTAGACGTCAAGACCTATGAGCATCCACATCACAAGGCGTATCCATGTGTCGGCCGGCAAAAAGAGCATCATGCTCACACAACACACCACACCGGCTGCGGGCACCCAAGGCACAAAGGGTGTTTTGAAACCGCGCGGCACATTGGGCTGGGTGCGACGCACTACTATCACACCAAGACACACCAGGGCAAAGGCAAACAGGGTGCCGATGCTGGTCATCTCGCCCGCCACACTGGCTGGCACCACACCGGCCAGCAATCCGATAACAACCATAAACAGGGCATTGCTGCGCGCCGGGGTGTGGTAGCGCTTGTGCAGATGTGAGAAAATGGGCGGCAACAGTCCGTCGCGGCTCATGCTGTAAAACACACGGCTCTGACCAAGCAACGTGACGAGCACCACACTGGCATATCCCATCAGTATGGCCAAGATGATGCCGCGGTTGAGCCACGGATAGGCCGGGGTGACAGTGCCATCGGCTGCCGTGGGGCCCATGTGGGCTATGGCTGTGGCAGCGGGGGCTATGCTGTCGGCGCCCTTGTAGGCATGGTAGTCAACCACACCGGTCATGACAAGGGCAAACACCATGTAGAGCAGGGTGCAAATGAGCAGCGAACCCAATATGCCTATGGGCATGTTGCGACGCGGATTTTGGGTTTCCTGTGCGGCGGTGCTGATGGCGTCGAAACCTAAGAAGGCAAAGAACACAATGGCGGCACCACGCAATACGCCCGACCAACCGTATTCGCCAAACACACCGGTGTTTTGCGGCACAAAGGGGGTCAGGTTGTCGGTGTTGATGTATTTGAAACCGACGTATATGAAGATGAGCACTACGGCTATCTTTAACACGACAAGAAAATCGTTGAACTTTGAACTGCCCTTGGTGCCGCGCATCAATATGAACGACAGCAGCACGATGAGCAATGTGGCTGGCAGATTGAACACGCCGCCATCGGCCGGACAGGCTGTCCAGGCTTGTGGCAGGTGCCACCCGAGGTCGCTCACTATGATGGTGAAATAGCGACTCCATGATATGCTGACAGTCATGGCGGCCAGGGCATATTCGAGCACGAGGTCCCACCCTATTATCCAGGCTACGAGCTCGCCCATAGTAAAATATGAATAGGTGTAGGCCGATCCGGCCACGGGTATCATGGAGGCAAACTCGGCATAACACAAGCCGGCCAAAGCGCAACACAGTGCGGCCAGGGCAAAACTTAATATGATGGCGGGGCCGGTGTGCTCGCCAGCCACAATGCCTGTGACCGAAAAGAGTCCCGCACCTATTATCACACCCACACCGAGCGCTATCAGGCCCCACATGCCGAGCACACGCTTCAAGCCCTTACCGCCTTCGTTTCCGGCCTCACGCAGGAGTTCGTCGGCAGTCTTTTTTACAAATAAATCCATTGGTGATATTACAGTTTGTCAGTTGTTTTGCCCACAAAGATACAAATTGTATGGCATTTTTACCTTTATTGTCGTATTTTTGATTTAAGGGGCGCTCTATTAAATCTGAGAAAGACAAGCTATAAACCTATAAACTCGAACGGGCTCAAGCACCAAACGCAAGCACTAATGGGGGCGACGCGTCTCGCGTCGGGATTTAAGGCAAAGACCCACAGACAGACGTGTAATTGGTGCTGTTTGTGAGCCTTTGTTAAGTGTATGAGCCTTTGCCTTTATGCCTGACGCGCGGGACGCGTCGCCCCCATTAGAGGTAGCGTTTGTCGCAAAAAAATAAAGCGGAAGCGCCACTTAGGCACTTCCGCAGTAAGGGAGTCGTATCATACATGGCTGAATGTTAGCCAAGATACTTCATCAAGATGTTAATGTTGTCGGCCTCACGCAGGCGGCGCAGGGCACGTTCCTTAATTTGGCGTACACGTTCACGCGTCAAGTTCAATGTGTTGGCCACCTCCTCGGCCGTCATTTCGTTACGTCCAATACCGAAGAGCATTTTCAGCACCTGGCGTTCGCGGTCGGAGAGTGTTTTGAGCGCAGCATCAAGATCAGACGAGAGTGATTCCTTCTCCATTTGGTTGTCGGTGCCCGGAGCCGAATCGTCGGTCATGATGTCTATCAGACAGTTTGAGTCGTCCTCGGCAAATGGGGCATCAACGCTCACCTTCTTACCATTGGTGCCAAGGGCCTCCTGCACTTTGCTCACATCTGTGTCGAGCAGTTCGGCCAACTCTGCCACTGACGGGCGGCGCTCGAACTCCTGCTCAAAATTGACAATGGCCTTGGTGAGCTTGCTCTGGAAACCTACTTGGTTGAGCGGCATGCGCACAATACGACTTTGCTCTGAGATGGCTTGCAAGATGCTTTGACGTATCCACCACACGGCATACGAGATGAACTTGAAGCCACGTGTCTCGTCAAACTTTTGGGCGGCTTTAATCAAGCCGAGATTGCCCTCATCGATTAAGTCGTTAAGTGCGAGTCCTTGATTTTGATACTGTTTAGCCACACTGACAACGAAGCGCAAATTGGCACGTGTCAAACGGTCGAGTGCGGCTTGCCCATCGGGGCCGCCACGGTGAATACGCTGTGCGAGTTCTACCTCCTCGTCGGTTGAGATAAGTTCCTCACGGCCAATTTCTACCAAATACTTGTCCAACGCTGCACTTGAGCGGTTGGTGATACTTTTGTTTATCTTTAGTTGTCGCATAGTTCTACTTGTACACGTTTAATAAGGGGCGATGTCACATCACGGCATAACAAATGCCTGCAAAGGGTATACCAATGCAGGCTATAATCAGGCCTTTACTATCCTTATAACGTTCATAAATACAGACTCTTCGTAAATTCGTTGCAAAATTACGAAGAAAAGCAACGCCTCGCCACTTTTTTAGTATTTATTAAGCATATATCGCGCGTTATGCTCAGTTTTTCTTTTTGAATAATTGCTCAAACAGGTTCAAACTGTCAGGATTTTCCTTGGCAAAGGTGTCAATATGTCGCATACGTTTTTGCTCCAGTATCTCGTCCACTGCTATGAATATGCCTGTTTCCTCCACTTGGCCGAACTCGTGGTTGATGGCGGTGCCGAACACGCGCATGGTGGGACTGAGGCCCATGTAGGCGTTGACCAATGGCGGAATGTTGTAGCCGCGCTTGCGCACCTCGGTGTTGAGTATGCGGTAGTCGGACTTGAAGTCGTCGTGTACGAAGAGTTGGGCGAGCTCATCGGCCGGGGTGTCGATGTGCAAAGGTTCGATGGGGGTGACGAGGGCGTCCTTGTCGCCAAAATGCTTGTGCAGGAAGTAGAGTATCATGTCACGTGCCGGACGGTTGAACGACGGATACATGGTCATCTTGCCAAAGAAGTATTTGAGGTTGGGTATGACCACTGTCAGGGCACCGAGCCCGTCCCACAGGTTGTCAAGCGCAAAAAGGCCCTTGCTTGCGGCACGTGTGCTCTGATATTCGAGGGTGACGAACGAACGACCAAGCTCGACGGTGTCGGGCATATAGGTGCGGACAAACTCATCGGAAAAGTGGAACAAGTGGCTCGTGGCCAAGCATGGCTGTCCGTTGTGGTCGATAGGTGTTTCGTTGCCGGGCAAGAAACGGTAGCCGCCAAGTATCAGCTCCTCCTCAGGGTCCCACACTATGAGCTGGTAATAGGGGTGTTCGCAGGTGTCGAACTCGTCCCAATCAAGCTCCTGCCCCGTTCCACCGCCAGCAGCACGAAAGGCTATCTCGCGCAGGCGGCCTATTTCGCGCATGACATTGGGGGCCTGTTGATAGGTGATGATGTATATTTCATTACCCGCCTTGTTAGTAGTGCGCAGGCGACGCTCGGGCGTCAATTCTTGTTTTAAGAGTTCCTTATCTACTGGAGGTATGATTGGTTGCATAATCCTACTTGTTACGTCTTGTGCTGTATATATAGATGTGTGGTGCGTAAATGCTGATGTTTGAACCAGAGGGCGGCACACGTCAGAGTGCATACACGATGTCCTCTACCCACTTGGCCCATTCGGCGGGGCGCTTTGAACGGTCGAAGGTTTGCCAGGGTATGGGTTTGCCTATCTTCACCTTGAAGGTTTTGTGACGGTTGCGGAAGGTTTCGTCGGCCAGGAACAGCATGGCAATGTTGAACTTTAAGCCGAGACTCTTGCACAACGAAGCGAGGCGGTAAAAGCGGTCGGAGTTGCGTCCGCCAAAGTGTATGGGCACCACATCGCGATGGGTTTCAACGCTCTTTTGTATGAAGGTTTTGTTCCAGGGCAAGTCGCGGATAACACCGTTTTGGCGTCGCGAGCACAATTTGGCGGGGAACATGATGACGTGATTGTCGCTATTAAACGTGGCATCGATTTGCAGCGGCAAGTCGCGGCTCTGCTTGCCCGTTACATTTACTGGCACACACAATGGGGCCAGTCCGTGCAGGTTCATGAGCAGGTCGTTTACCAAATAGCGTATGCGCCCGTCGTAGCGGTGGCCCAATATCTGGCCGATGGCTATGCCGTCGGGCCCACCGAGGGGGTGGTTGCTCACAAATGTGAAACGGCGGCCGTCGGCATCGTCGGGCAGATTGTCGTAGCCCTCAATGTCGAGTTTGTCATCAAGATAGTCCATCACGGCATCAAGCCAAGGCACGCCTTGCATGTTGCCCACGCGCTTCATAAAATCGTTTATTTCGTCCTGATGCACAATATGCTTGAGCCACAACCTTACAAACCCCGGCACATAGCGTGCCTTGCTGCCAGCCTTGCTCTCGAGCACCTTGTCAATGTCTATCTTAAATATTTTATCCTTATCCACAATCGTCGTTTATCTTCCTTTGCGTTGCAAATGTACAAATTTATTTTTGCCGTCCCACTTTATCCGTGCAAAGTTTTCATGACACTGGGCACTCCGGTTGACTTTGGCCTACCATATTGCGCACACGCACGATGTATGCGCAATTTTCTGTCGCGTAGGGCGGGCATGCCATAACGACGAGGCTACTTAAATACGGCACATTTGTTCTATTTCTCCCTTTAATAGGCGCATATTGTGCAGTGCTCGGAGAAATTCCGTACTTTTGCAATGCTACTATGCCCTGCGCAATGGCTGTATGGGAGGCGCATGCCGCCCCCCGGCTTCAGCATTCGCAGGCTTGGAGCAGACACATTAAAACACAGCACAACACCATCAAACACTTGGCTTGATTGTATGAAAAGAATATTTTTAAGCATCACACTCGTGCTCTGCGGCCTCTGCGGCCATGCACAGGCCGTTTTGTCGCTCGACAGTTGCCGCGCCATGGCACTGCGCAACAACAAGGAACTTGCACAAAGCAAAGCCCAACTTGACAAGGCGCATTGGGACACCAAGGCTGCACACACCAACTACCTGCCAAAAGTGTCGCTCACCGCTGGCTACATGCGCACTGGCGATGAGATATCACTGCTCAGCAACAACCAAAAGAATGCGCTCAACAACATCGGTACAACTGCGGTTAAGCAGTTTGGTGCACAGTTTCCAACCATAGCGCAGCAAATCATTACCAAATACCCCGACCTGGCACCGCTCATTCAGGACATGTCGGGGGCGTTTCAGCAAAATGCCGCGGCACTGGGACAGGCTGGCAATGCCTTTGGCAAGGGCATTACCGATGCTTTCCGCACCGACACCCGCAACATGACGGCGGGCATGATACTGCTGACACAGCCGCTCTACATGGGTGGCAAGATAAAGGCTTACGAAAACATTACCAAGCACCAGGCCTCGCTGGCCGATGCGCAACTACGCGCCGATGAGCAGCAGGTGATGCTCGATGTGGACCGCGCCTACTGGCAGGTGGTGTCGCTGGCCAACAAACGGCGGTTGGCCGTTAGCTACCGCAACATGTTGGCACACCTTGACTCGGACGTGGTAAAGATGATTAACGAGGGGGTGGCCACCAAAAGCAATGAGCTGTCGGTGAGCGTGAAACTGAATGAGGCGGAAATGACGCTGATGAAGGTGGAGGACGGTTTGACTCTGTCGCGCATGCTGCTGTGCCAACTCTGCGGCTTGCCACTGGAGAGCGCACCCCGACTGGCCGACGAGGACAACCAGGACTTGCCCACCGTGGCACAGGACATTAGGGCTGATGTGGAAACGGCTTTTGCCAACCGGGCGGAGTTGTCGCAACTGGCCACCGCTCAACAGATTTATGCCGAAAAGGCCAAGATTGAACGCGCGGCGGTGCTGCCACAAATTGCGCTGACCGGTGGGTACATGATTTCGAACCCCAACGTGTTTAATGGTTTTGAAAAGAAATTCCGCGGCACATGGGCTGTGGGCGTGATGCTGAAGGTGCCGGTGTGGAACTGGGGCGAGACTAAGTATAAGGTGCGCGCTGCCAGAACGGAGGCTACCATTGCGGCGCTCAAAACTGACGAGGCACGCGAAAAGATTGAACTGCAAGTGAATCAGGAGGCCTTCAAGGTGAACGAGGCAAACCGCAAGCTGACGCTCAGCATGAAGAACCTTGACAAGGCTGAAGAGAACCTGCGCACAGCACAAGTGGGATTTAAGGAGGGGGTAATCACAACCTCGGACCTGCTGGCTGCACAAACGGCTTGGCTGCAAGCGCACAGCGATAAAATTGATGCGCAAATTGACATTAAGCTGAGTCATGCAAGCTATAACAAGGCTTTGGGACAGTTGGGCGAATGACATGGGTCCCGCTTTTCCACACAACACACATTATTAAAGCATATATCATAGCCGTTGACGGAATTCTTAGTTAACGAGTTGACAGGTTAACAAGTAAGTATGCTACACGCTACTTATTATTATGTTAAAGTCCGAATGTTAAGAAACTTGGCGAATTTAACTTGTTAACTAATTACGCCAACGCACATATCAATATTAATTATGAGACAGAAAGCAAACTTTCTCCCAGCTATTATCATCATGGCGGGCATCATCGTTTTGGTTGTCATTGGCAGCCTGTACGCTTTTAACAACGAGCCTGACACCATTCAGGGCCAGGCTGATGTGACGGAATACCGCGTGTCGAGCAAAGTGCCAGGACGCATACTTAAATATATGGTTAAAGAGGGCGACTATGTGCATGCCGGCGATACACTGGCCATTATTGAAGCACCTGACGTGGCAGCCAAACTAACCCAGGCACAAGCGGCCGAGGACGCTGCGGCTGCACAGAACCGCAAGGCCGAAAAGGGTGCAAGACAGGAGCAAATTGCCGGTGCCTACGAAATGTGGCAAAAGGCGAAGGCGGGGGTTGACATTGCTGAGAAATCGTACACCCGCGTCAAGCGCCTCTACGACCAGGGGGTGATGACAGCCCAGAAGCTGGACGAGGTGACAGCGCAGCGCAATGCTGCCATAGCTACCGAGCGTGCGGCAAAATCGCAATACGACATGGCCAAGAATGGTGCCGAGCGCGAGGACAAAGAGGCTGCCGCAGCTTTGGTTAACCGCGCCAAAGGTGCTGTGAGCGAAGTTAACTCGTACATTAAGGAAACTGTACTGACGGCGTCGGCCGACGGCGAGGTGACGGATATATTTCCGCAAATTGGCGAGTTGGTGGGTACGGGGGCACCTATCATGAACATTGCACTGATGAACGATATGTGGGTGACCTTTAATGTGCGCGAGGACCACCTGGCAAACTTTAAGATGAACCAGACGTTCAAGGCCACCATACCGGCACTGGGCAACAAGGAGGTGACACTGAAGGTTTACTATATGAAGGACCTCGGCTCGTATGCCGCATGGAAAGCTACCAAGACTACCGGACAGTATGACATGAAGACTTTTGAGGTGAAGGCCTCGCCCGCCCAAAAGGTTGACGGACTGCGTCCGGGCATGAGTGTGCTGATGGAGTGAGCGGGGTATGCTATCCGCTCTCTCACACACATTCATAGTCCCAACCCGTTGGCGTTTTTTTTGGTTAACGGGTTAACAAGTTGACAGGTTAACAAGTAAGTATGCCTTACACTACTTATTATGGTTAAAGTCTGAACGGTAAGAAACTTAAAAAGTTTGGCAAACTTACCTGTAACCCCGTTAACTTGTCAACTTGTCAACTAACTCTGCCAACTCATAGTCCCTTCATTTCAAAACGCTCACTATTATGTCTGATAACGTTCATATAAACAAAGGCGACCAGACTCCCTCTGAAGGGGGAAAGGCATACGGTGTTGCATATCCGTTTTTGCGTGAGCTCCGCCGTATGGCCACACAACCTATCTACTGGTTCTGTATGGTCATCGCGCCTCTGTTCTGTTACATATTTTTCACCTCGCTCATGAAGCAGGGGCTGCCCGAAAACCTGCCCATGGGACTTGTTGACGAGGACCGCACTACAACCACGCGCAATCTGGCCCGCAACCTCGATGCCTTTCAGATGAGCGACATCACGCACGAATTTGCCAATGTGACGGAGGCACGAAAGGCGGTGCAAAAGGGCGAGGTGTATGGGTTTTACCTTATACCACACGGCACCACCAAACAGGCACAACTGCAACGGGTGCCTACTGTGTCGTTCTACACCAACTATTCGTACCTCGTGGCAGGTTCGCTGCTTTACCGTGATATGCGCATGATGTCCGAACTGGCATCGGGAGCCGCATCGCGCACTGTGCTTTATGCCAAGGGGGCCACCGAGCGACAAGCCATGGCTTATTTGCAACCCATCGTCATTGACATGCACGCCATTGGCAATCCGTGGCTCAACTACAATGTGTATCTGTCAAACATCATCATACCGGGCATGCTGGGTATATTCATATTCATGATTACCGTTTTCAGCCTCGGCTCTGAATTGAAGTTTGACACGGCTGACGAACTCATGGCCTCGTCAAACAACTCTATCATTGTGGCACTTACAAGCAAACTGCTACCGCAGACCATCGTATTTCTGCTGATGGGTTCTATTTACATACTGCTGCTTTATGGCTACCTGCACTTTCCGTGCAACTGTGGCATTTGGCGTATGTGGAGCGTGATGGCTCTGTTTGTGTTGGCCTGTCAGGGCATGGGTGTATTCATGTTCACCATGTTGCCCACACTGCGCTTGGGACTGTCGTTTGCCTCGCTGTGGGGCGTCATTTCGTTCAGCATATCTGGCATGTCATTCCCGGTAATGGCCATGCACCCCATACTACAAGGGTTGGCCAATTTGTTTCCGCTGCGCCATTACTACCTGCTTTACGTCAACTGCGCGCTCGACGGCTATCCGTTGGCTAATGCGTGGCCTTTCGCCATGGCACTGCTTGGCTTTGTGGTGCTGCCGATCCCCTTCCTCGGCCGACTTAAAAAGGTGATGAACACCTATGCCTACGAGCCATAAATGCTGATGGGGTGACGAGTGACGAGCGAGTGTTCGATTCATACATTTAAGTATGAGCATAATGGCTGAATCCGAAACTTGAACACTTGATAAACAATACATATAGAACTATTTGTCATGTACAACTGGAGACAAGCTTTTTCCGATCTCAACTACATATTTCGTGAGGAGTTGCGCACCATCATTCGCGACAAGGGTGTAATCATATTCTTCTTTCTCGTGCCCATAGGCTACCCACTGCTCTACACCTTTATTTATACCAACGAGGTGGTGCGTGACGTGCCGATTGCCGTGGTTGACGACTGTCGGTCGGCACAGAGCCGCGAGTATCTGCGCCACCTCGACGCATCGCCCGATGTGCACATCATATCATACTGTGCCAACATGAGCGAAGCCAAGAGCCTCATCAAGCACCGCGACGCTTATGGGGCGGTACATATACCGCGCGACTTTTCTGAAAAGCTTAACCGGGGCGAACAGGTATACGTGGGCGCATACGCCGACATGAGCGGTATGCTATACTACAAAAGTGTGCTCACGGCCAACACCAACGTGAGCCTGGCCATGAATGCAAGTATCAAGGTAGAACGCGCTGGCGGAACTACTGCCGAGCAAGACAAGGTGGCCGAACACCCCATAGAGTATGAGGAAGTGTCGCTCTACAATCCACAAAACGGTTTTGCCACCTTCTTGATACCAGCCGTACTGATGCTCATCATACAGCAAACTCTGCTGCTTGGCGTGGGCATGGCAGCAGGTACTGCACGCGAGAAAAATGCCTTCCGCAACCTTGTGCCTGTTGAGCGCCACCATCGCGGTTTGCTGCGCATTGTCATGGGCAAGGGTGCAGCCTATCTTTTGGTTTACATACCACTGAGTGTCTATGTGCTGGCGGTGGTACCCCATTTGTTCCACCTCAACCAGATTGGCAACCCTTGGGACGTGGCATTCTTTGTACTACCCTTTCTCATTGCCTGCATTGCGTTTAGCATGACGGTAAGCGCCTTTGTGCGACACCGCGAGATGTGCATCATGCTCATTGTATTCACCTCTGTGCCTTTGCTTTTCATCTCCGGATTGTCGTGGCCGGGCAGTGCTGTGCCACCAGTTTGGAAGGCCATCAGCTACATATTCCCTTCTACATTTGGCATCAATGGCTTTGTGGCCATCAACAACATGGGGGCCACGCTTGGCGATGTACAGCACGACTGGTACATGTTATGGGCACAGGCTGGCATTTATGTCATCACAACCTGCGCCGTGTACAAGGCCAGCATTTTGCGTGCCCGACAGCGTGTCATCGAGATGTGGAAGAAGCAATAAGGTGTTTCTAAAAGTTCTGTTTTTAGAGTTCTGCTATTCTGAAATATTGCTGTCTGGTAAAACGTAACCATGCGAACGGACCCAAGCACCAAACGCTACCAACAAACGCAAGCACAAAACGCTACCACTAATGGGGGCGAAAGCTGTGATGACTGCCACTCTAACTATTTTTATGAGCATTCTATTTAGTCTTTGCAGCTTGGTTGGGAGGGATCTTAATGCCCCCAATAGTCTCTACGGACTGGCGACGGTGTATTTTTCCTCCCAACCAGCTATTCCTTTACTTTACTACGACAAAAGTAATAGAAAAAGCTTCTAACTACAAAGTCTTATTTAACAATGTTTACAGGTTAGCGGCTGCGCCGCTTAACTGCTGCAAACTTAGAGCGACGCGTTTGTTGGTAGTGTTTGGTGCTTGCGTTTAGTGCTTGCGGGGCCTTTACTATACTACCAAAACTTTACATACTGAGTATCTTACATCTTACACAAACACGTTCCAACTCATTGGATATCAACACCTTACGCAGTGTAAGATACTACAAACTCCACCTACACGCATCCTACACAACCTACATGCTGCCACACGGCACAAGCACGGGAGAATGACATCACGGCATAGGGGAGCAGAAAAGTCTGTTACTCCGACAGATTCTTCTACGTCCCTATGGCGTATGATACACCGCATACGACAAAACCGACTGCAAGACAACGGGGTGGGGTGTGTAAGATGTATGCAGGGGAGTGTAAGATGCTTTGAAATCATCTTACACTATTGAAATATCTGATTATCAACTTGTTACGCATTAAAAGTGTAAGATGGCAGTAAAAACACACGCACTCTTTTACAAGTAGGCAGACGGCGAGGGGGCAAATATTTGTGTACAAATTGTACACTTTTTCTCAGACGCATTAACCTCCTTCATTCATAGTTGCATTGCCAACATACACAGTAACGCCCGGGAGTCTCGAATGACGAGCTCCCGGGCGTTACCATATCTCTATTGTGCAGTACTGGTCTGCTTTACTTGTTGCGGTACATATTTTCGTAATACTGCTGATAGTCGTCACCGCTGACGGCCTCCACCCAATCGTGGTGCTCAAGGTTCCAGCGGATTGTCTTTACAATGCCCACCTCAAACGAGGTTTCGGGATACCAACCCAAGTCGGCCTTGATTATTGAGGGATCAATGCCATAGCGCTGGTCATGGCCAAGGCGGTCCTTTACAAAGGTTATCAAGTCATCGTTAATCCAGTCTATGCTGATTTGACCATCGGCACCACGTTCCTGCTTCTTGAGCAAGGCACGGAACTGCGGCTCCTGCTGCATGATATCGTGAATGGTGCGTATGATGATTTTGACAATCTGAATATTCTGACGCTCATTATGACCGCCTACATTGTAAATAGAGCCATTGGCGCCCTTTGTTATCACCATGTCAATGGCCTTGCAGTGGTCCTCAACATACAGCCAGTCGCGAATATTCTCGCCCTTGCCGTACACCGGCAGACGCTTGCCCTCAAGAATGTTGTTGATAACGAGCGGAATGAGTTTCTCAGGGAATTGGTATGGGCCATAGTTGTTTGAGCAACGCGTGATGCTCACCGGCATGTGGTAAGTATCGCGATAGGCACAAACAAAGTGGTCGGCCGATGTTTTTGATGCACTGTAGGGGCTGTGCGGACAAAGCGGCGTCTCTTCGGTAAAGAAGCCCTCTGCCCCAAGTGAGCCATACACCTCGTCGGTTGACACCTGATGGTAGCGCACACCCGGACGCCACGTGGGATAGCCCTGTTCGTCGCGGCCCATCCCCCATGCAGCACGTGCTGCATCAAGCAAATTCTGTGTGCCAAGGATATTGGTGTTGAGGAAGAGTTGCGGGTTTTCGATACTGCGGTCTACGTGGCTTTCGGCTGCAAAATTCACTACCACATCAAAGCGGTATTCGGCAAAAAGGCGGTCAAGCAGCCCGCGGTCGCAAATATCACCCTTTACAAAATAGCAGCGTTCATTGTCAATGTCACCGGCAATGGTACCGAGGTAGCCCGCATAAGTAAGCAAGTCGAGCACCACCACACGAATGTCATCATGCTTGGCCAAGATGTATTTCAAGTAATTGGCACCGATAAAGCCTGCGGCACCTGTCACCAAATAGGTTTTCATAAAATATGTATATGGTATATTCTGTTATTATTCAAACTGTCACGCTTGCGCTGTTCACTGTGCATAGTGTGCACTAACCTGGTTTGTCAAGTCAATGAACTCTTGCACCGATAATTGCTCAGGGCGGCGAGTGAGCAGCGGCTGAGCCAAAAACGCCGTGTGGTCGGGGGCGGCAACCCCGGGACGCTGGTCGAGCTCATGAAGTAGTGGCTTGATTGAACCACGCATCATTTTGCGGCGTTGGTTGAAAGTGGTTTTAACCACCCGCCGCAACAACTGCTCGTCGCAATCGGGAGCCGTAACCTGGTTACGCGTCATGCGCACCACAGCGCTGCGCACCTTGGGAGGCGGGTTAAACACCCCAGGCTCAACAGTGAACAAATAGTCCACATCGTAGTACAGCTGCACCAACACACTCAATATGCCGTATGCCTTGCAGCCCGGTTTGGCGGCCAAACGCTCAGCCACCTCCTTCTGTATCATGCCCGTGCAGCAAGGAATGAGGTGCCGGTAGTCGAGCATCTTAAAGAATATCTGGCTACTGATGTTGTAGGGATAATTGCCAGTGAGCACAAACGGGCGGCCGTCGAAGGTGTGGTCGAGGTGCATTTTCAAAAAGTCGTCCTCGATGATGTTGTCCTCAAGTTCGGGAAAGTGTTCGCGCAAGTAAGCCACACTCTCAAAATCAATCTCCACGACCTTAAACTCTCGTTTTTTGGGAATGATGAACTGTGTCATCACGCCCATGCCGGGCCCAACCTCAAGAATGGGTATGTCAGGACACGCATCTACTGTGTCGGCAATGGCCTGCGCTGTTGGCAGGTGGGTCAAGAAGTGCTGACCAAGAAATTTTTTAGGACGTACAGACTTCATCTGATATATTTTTTCTACTTTTGCATAATAGTGCAATGCACACTGGCATCTGCCTGAAGCATCATTGCCCATCATGATATAACGCTGCAAAGGTAAGCATTTTATTTGAATGTAAACTGCCTTTAGTGCCGCAACTCACTACTTAACAATGAAGCATCTGCTAAAAATCATACTGCAAATATCACTGCCATTTGTGCTCGGTTTCGGCATATTGTGGTGGATGTACCGCGCCACCGACTGGCACGAGTTCATGCAGTGCGTGACGCATGACATGAATTGGGGGTGGATGCTGCTGTCATTAGCCTTTGGCATTTTGCCACAAATGGCACGCGCCTGGCGATGGAGAATGGCCCTTGCCCCGCTTGGCGAGCATGCCCGCCGCACCTCCTGCACCGACGCCATTTTCATGTCCTACGCTGCCAGCTTGGTCATTCCGCGTGTGGGCGAAGTAACCCGTTGCGGCACGCTCAAAAAGTGTGACGGCATATCGTTCACCAAATCGCTCGGCACGGTGGTTACCGAAAGGCTTGTCGACTCGTTGCTTATGCTCATCTTCACGGGCGTGGCATTCTTGTCGCAGTTGCCCAAGTTCTTGGAATTCTTGTGCAAAACGGGCACCAACCTCAACGACATTCTGCACCGCTTTACCGGCACCGGCTATATTGTCACACTCATCTGCATCTGCGCTGCAGTCATTGCCACATTGGTGGCAGTACGCCGCTTTGCCGTGTTCAAAAAAGGGCGCGACATGCTGCACGAGGTGTGGGAGGGCGTTCTGTCGCTGCGCAAGGTGCACAACCTGCCTTTATATTTGTTTTACAGCCTGCTGATATGGGTTGGCTATTTTCTGCACTTCTACATCGCATTTTTCTGTTTCGACTTTACCTCCTCATTATCTGTTGGGGCGGCATTTCTCATATTTTGTGTTGGCACCTTTGCCGTGCTTGTGCCCACCCCCAACGGAGCGGGCCCTTGGCATTTTGCTGTAAAAACCATGCTGGTGCTTTACGGGGTGGCCGAGGCGCAAGCAGTCATGTTTGCCCTGGTGGTACACACCATACAAACGGCCCTTGTCGTACTGCTCGGCGCATTTGGTTGGGCAAGGGTCAACTATCGTAAAAAACTTTCTTAATACATAAACATCATGAGCGAAATTGCTAACCTGCAACCGCAGGCCATTTGGAAAAACTTTGATTTGCTTACGCAGGTGCCCCGTCCCTCGGGCCACCTCGAAAAGGTTCAAAAATTCTTGCTCGACTGGGCTGCCAGCAAAGGCGTAAAAGCCTTTAAGGACGAGGCCGGCAACATCATTATGCGCAAGCCTGCCTCTGCCGGCATGGAAAACCGCAAGATGGTTACACTGCAAGGCCACATGGACATGGTGCCACAAAAGACCAAGGATTCGACCCATAACTTTGAGACCGACCCCATACAGACCTATATTGATGGCGACTGGGTTAAGGCCAAAGGCACCACATTGGGTTCAGACGATGGTATGGCTGTAGCCACCATCATGGCTGTGATGGAGGACAACACACTGAAACATGGCCCCGTCGAAGCTTTCATCACTGCCGACGAAGAGACTACCATGTATGGTGTCAACCACATGAAGGCCGACGTAATTGAAGGCGACATATTGCTCAACCTTGACGACGAAACCGAAGGCGAAATGATTATCGGCTCTGCTGGTGGTGTTAACATGACTGCCACATTGGAGTACAAGCCTCAAGAGGTTGACACCAACGATGCCGCTGTAAAGGTAACACTCCACAAGCTGTTTGGCGGACACTCTGGCCTCGAAATCAACGAGGGCCGCTGCAACGCCAACAAAGCCATGGCACGCCTCGTGCAGGACGCCATTGCCAACTTTGAAGCTTGCTTGGCTGAGTGGAAGGGCGGCAATATGCGCAACGCCATTCCAAGCTCTGCCGAAGTTGTGCTCACACTGCCTAAGGAGAATGTGGAGGCTTTCAAAGAGGTTGTGGCCGAATGGCGCCAGACCTTCAAAGACGAGTACGAGCCTGTTGAGCAAACACTCGAACTGGACGTTGAGGACGTGGCTTTGCCAGCCTACATCGTACCGGCCGAAATTCAGGACAACCTGGTCGATGCGCTTTGCGCCGTACACAATGGTGTTTACCGCATGATACCTTACAACAAGAAGATTGTCGAGACATCGTCTAACCTCGCCATCGTCGAGATTGGCGAAGGCCACACCAAATTCCTCATCCTTATCCGCTCATCACGCGACTCTATGCGCGAATGCTGCGTCGAAACACTCGAAAGCTGCTTCTCAATGGCCGGCATGAAGGTGGAAACCGATGGCGAATACCCTGCATGGCAGCCTAACCCTAAGAGCGAGATTGTCGAACTCATGAAGGGCATCTACCACGAACTCTTCAACGAGGAGAGCAACGTGACAGTTGTTCACGCCGGACTCGAATGTGGCGTAATTGGTGCCTTGCGTCCTCACATGGATTTGGTCAGCTTCGGTCCCACGCTGCGCTCACCGCACACTCCCAACGAGCGTTGCAACATTCCGAGTGTGGAGAAGTACTGGAAATTTGTGAAGACCATTCTCGAACGCGTGCCTGAAAAGTAACGCATAATTAACTACTGCAACAATAGGGGCAATCAATCTCATGTTATGATTGTCCCTATTGCTGTTTTAACGCAACCGCCATTTTAACCCATATCAAATGCAATACTTAGAATTTACCTTTACCACCCGGCCGGCCACCGAAGCCGTGCAGGACGTGTTGTCGGCCGTATTGGCCGAAATAGGTTTTGACAGTTTTGTACATACCGACGAACTCGACCGCCCGGCCGTGGCACATTGCGCCAATCCCGAGGACCCCACCTTTGAGGAGAAGCTGGACGAGGACCACTTCCAGTGCTACATTCAGAAGGCACTCTTCGACCAAACCGCCCTCGACCAAACACTGGCCGCATTCCCCCTGCCCGATGTTGAAATAACCTACACCATGCAGGAGGCCGAAGACAAAGACTGGAACGAGGAATGGGAGAAGAACTATTTCAAACCCCTCGTTGTCGACGGACGTTGTGTGATAGCCAGCACATTCCACACCGACGTGCCAAAGGCCGAATACAGCATCACCATCAATCCGCAGATGTCGTTTGGCACAGGCCATCATGCCACTACCTCGCAAATGATAAGCCGTTTGCTCAACGACGACATCACGGGGCTCGAAGTGCTCGACATGGGTTGCGGCACCAGCATATTGGCCATTTTGGCACGTATGCGCGGAGCCAAACACTGCCTGGGCATTGATGTGGACGAGTGGTGTGTCAAAAATTCGCGCGAGAACATTGGCCTCAACCATCTTGACCACATCGATGTGGAGCTGGGCGATGCCTCATCGCTGGCTGACAAGGGCCCGTTCGACCTTGTCATTGCCAACATCAATTTGGGCATTCTGCTTAACGACCTTAAATATTACGTGCCACGCATGAAACAGGGTGGCTTTATCTACATGAGCGGTTTCTACGACACTGACATTCCACAACTCGTAGCCGAGGCACAAAAGCAGGGCCTCACGCTTGTCGACGAGCATGTGCTCGATGGCTGGGCTTGCCTAAAACTGCAGAAGTAATATTAATAGTTGATAAGTTTACAAGTTGACAAGTTTACAAGTTTACATGTTAACGGGTTAACCCGTTAACCAAGCTACGCCTCACAGCGGTGCATACATATAATGAGGCTGCTGAAAAATGCCCGACGCGGGACGCGTCGCCCCCATTAGAGCGCAAATCCCTGGCAAGACTGTTCTTCCCATGGCTTCAAATGCGCTTTTTAACCTGTCAATCTGATAGGAAACGCAAGCACTAATGGGGGCGACGCGTCCCGCGTCGGTTTTTTCAACAGCCTCGTTACTTAATATGTTCGCGAATGCGCTTAAGATATTCGTTGAGCGCCTGCTCGTCCTTGTTGTCAATGATGTGCAGCAGGTCTTTCAGTTCGTCGCGGATTTTTGACACCTGACCGCTTGTGCGGGGGTTGAACAATATTTCGCGCAACAGGGTGTCGTCCTCACCCAATACGCCACGCGCTATCTGCATGTGACGTTTGAAGGTGGTGCCGGGTGCGTCCTGATGCTTCATGACGGCTGCAAACACAAATGTGCTGACAAAGGGAATGCTCAACGAATAGGCTACGGTCTCGTCGTGCTCGTCGAAGGTGTACTCGCAGATGTGCAAGCCCAGATGGTTGTAGAGGTCGCGGAAGAAGAGGCGGCCCATATAGTCACCCTCGCTGATGATGATGGCATTTTCGTTGCTCAGCGCGCCCAAATTGGCAAACGTTGGGCCAAACATGGGGTGGGTGCTGACGTAGCGCATACCGCATTCGGCATAAAACTCGCGCAAGCCGGTCTTGACAGAGGCTATGTCGCTGATGATGCAGTCTTTGGGCAAATGCGGCATGATGCTGCGGAACACATCGAGGGTGTACTTTAGCGTGACGGCGTTTATCACGAGTTCGGGTTTGAAGGCTTCAATTTCCTCAATCGTGGTAAAGCGCTGCGTGTTGTACATAAAGCGCAAGCGTTTGGGGTCAACGTCATAGACCGCTGTCTCGTGGTCGAAACTGAGCAGGTCGACAAAAAACGACCCCATTTTACCCGCTCCAAGTATAAGTATCTTCATTGTGGTGTGCTAATATGCTAATGTGATAATCCACTGGCGGAATTTTTGGTTAACGGGTTTACAAGTTGACAGGTTAACAGGTAAGTATCAATACACTACTTATTATGTTAAAGTAAGACTGGTGAGAAGCTTAAAAAACTTAGCAAGACTTACCTGTCAACCCGTTAACTTGTCAACGCGTTTACTAATTCTGTCATAAGTCGGCCTTGCCGATTTATTGATTCATTATCTCAATTTGCTGACGTACACTTTCCTCGTGAATGCTCTCGAACACATCTTTGATAAAGTCAGACGACATGCCGCAGAGCACACCTTGCGCACCACGTTTGTCGAGAATTTCGGTGTAACGGGTGGTCTGCACAACCGTCATGTCGTGCTGGCGCTTGTACTCACCAATCTCGCGGCTGATACGCATACGCTTGGCCATGAGCTCAATGAGCGAGTTGTCAATTTCGTCAATCTGATGGCGGAGGGCAGAAAGGCTCTCAGTAGTCTCGGTGATTTTGCGAATGACAAGTTTGTCGAGAATAAAGTCGAGCACATCGGGCGTTACCTGCTGGCTGGCATCGCTCCAAGCCGCATCGGGGTTGCAGTGACTCTCAACAATCAAACCATCAAAACCGAGGTCCATGGCCTGCTGGCAGAGTGGTGCCACGAGTTCGCGCTTGCCGCCAATGTGGCTGGGGTCGCCAAAGATGGGCAGGCCCGGGCAACGACGACGCAACTCGATGGGTATGTGCCACATGGGCAGGTTGCGGTAGAGCTTTTTTTCGTAGGTTGAGAAACCACGGTGAATGACACCAAGACGGGTGATGCCGGCCTGATTGATACGCTCCAAACCTCCAATCCAAAGTTCGAGGTCGGGATTGACGGGGTTCTTTACCAATATGGGAATGTCTACACCCTTCAGCGTGTCGGCAATTTCCTGCATGGCAAAGGGGTTGGCCACGGTGCGCGCACCAATCCAAAGCAGGTCGACACCAGCTTTGAGACAAGCCTCAACATGGGCATGAGTGGCCACCTCGGTGCACACCTTCATGCCAGTTTCCTTCTGCACCTGCTGCAGCCATGCCAAACCAGGTTCACCCACGCCCTCGAAGCCTCCGGGCTTGGTGCGGGGTTTCCATATACCGGCACGGAAAAGCTTTACACCCTTCTTTGAAAGCTGGGTGGCGGTGTTCATTATTTGTTCTTCGGTCTCGGCCGAGCAAGGACCGGCTATCACGATAGGACGTTTGTTGTCCTGGTCTGTCAAATTGAGTGGAGTGAGATTGAGTTCCATATAATTAAGATTTTAAGAGTTTGCGGTTAAGGGTGGTTCTAATAAGTTAGAACACTTGTTTGATGCGTGTCAGCGCCTCGGCAAGTTTTTCCTCCTTGGCACAGAGCGAGATGCGTATGTAACGTTTGCCGTTTGAGCCGAATATAAAGCCGGGGGTGATGAACACGCGTGCCTCGTGCAGCACTTTTTCGGTGAGGTCCTCCACATCGGCATAAGTGTCGGGTATACGTCCCCAAAGGAACATGCCCACCTGCGAGGGGTCGTAGTGGCAATGCAGGGCGTCCATTATCTCGCCAGCCAACTTGCGGCGGCGTGCATACACGTTGACATTGGCCTCGGTGTGCCACTCGTCGGAGTTTTGGTAAGCCTGTGCGGCAGCCAGCTGTATGGCGCGGAAGGTGCCGGAGTCGATATTACTCTTTACCTTGAGTATCCAGCTTACAAAGGTGGCATTGGTGGCAAGCATGCCTACACGCCAGCCGGGCATGTTGTGGCTCTTGCTCATTGAGTTGAACTCTATGCAGCAGTCCTTGGCGCCTGGCACCTGCAATATGCTCAGGTGTTCCTTGCCCAAGATGAAGCTGTAGGGATTGTCGTTGACAACTACAATGTTGTGGCGGCGGGCAAAGTCGACAAGGCGCTCATACGTTTGGCGACAAGCAGGCGCGCCGGTGGGCATGTTGGGATAGTTGCACCACATGAGGCGCACACCGTCGAGGTTCATGGCCTCGAGCTCGTCGAAGTCGGGCTGCCAGCCGTTATCGGGACGCAGGTTGTAGTTGACTATGGTGCAGCCAAGCAACTTTGACAACGAGGTGTAGGTGGGGTAGCCCGGATTGGGCACGAGCACCTTTTCGCCGGGATTGACAAAAGCCAATGTGGTGTGAAGTATGCCCTCCTTTGAACCTATAAGGGGCTGGATTTCGGTCTTTGGATCGAGGTCGACGTTGAACCAACGCTTGTAGAAACCTGCCATGGCCTGGCGCAGCTCGGGTATGCCCGTTGTGGGCTGATAGCCGTGAGCATTGGGCTTGCGTGCTTCGGTGCAAAGCGTTTCGATGGTTTCGGGCGATGGCGGCATGTCGGGGCTGCCAATGGCCAATGATATGATGTCCTTGCCCTCGGCATTGAGGCGGGCCACCTCCTTACCCTTGCGCGAAAAGTAGTATTCGCTCACGCTCTGCAGGCGTTGGGCGGGCTGTATGTTGTAGCTATTTTCCTGCATATTCTCCTAATATTTTCAGTTCACGTAACAAGGGGCGCACAGCATCAATGCTTTGGCGGTAGCGCACATAATCGTCGTATGTCACGTCTACGTAGAACAGGTATTCCCATTCGCGTCCGATGATGGGGAGCGATTGTATTTTGGTCAGATTGATTTTGTAGAATGAGAAGATGCTCAGCACCTGCGAGAGGGAGCCTTCCTCGTGTGGCAACGAGAATACAATGCTGCTCTTGTTGGTGTGGTGCAGGTCGCGCAACTTATCGGCCGACCAGGGGTCGCACAGCACGAGGAAACGTGTGTAATTGTGTTTGTTGTCCTCGATGCCTTGCTCGAGCACCTTCATGCCGTAAAGCGGTGCGGCTCCTGCATGACAAATGGCGGCATGACCACGCATATGCTTGCGGCTTATCATCTCGGCAGAACCGGCGGTATCTTCGGCCTCAACCACCTTGAAGTTGGGGTGTTGCTTGAGGAAGTCATGACACTGCATCAAGGCCACGGGGTGTGAATTAACCTCGGTGATGGTGTCCCAATCGTCGTCGGGCAGGCACATGAGGCTGTGCTCAATGTGCAACTTGTGCTCGCCAATGATGGTCATTCCGCTTTCGCGCAGCAACTCGTAGTTGTGCAACAGCGAACCGGCTATGGTGTTTTCGATGGCCATGAGGCCGAGCCGTGAGTAGTCGTCGCGCATTTGGCGGAATATGTCCTCAAAGGTGTTGCAACATATCAGTTCTACATCGTCGTCGTGAAAGTACTGGTGTGCGGCAATGTCGTGGAACGACCCTTTGATGCCTTGTATTGCAATCTTCTTCATGTGGTATTATTGCGTGCGCCTTATACCAAAAATCCCGCTCCTTGCATGGGAGCGGGATTTTTGTATGCGTTTCAATTTATTGATGTTGGCATGCGACATCCCGCTCTGCTTGTCCGGCAAAGTAAAAATAAAAACCGTAAAAGTAGAATGCGTTAGTCAGCATGTGGTGTATCAGTTTGTTGTTGGTGTATATATGCAAGCCTTGACGCTGTGTTGGCAATATGCAGCTTTTGCTTTCGTTTTGCAAGCATTTGCCGCCTTGCAACTTTTCAAACAGTCGTTATGAGCTTGTTTCCGATGGCAAAAGTAATACAAATATTATTCTTGACAAACAAATCGTTAGTTTTTTTTAGAAAAATACTCACCAAGCGTTCGTTCTACGAGTCCGTGTGCCTTTGCATATTCTTTTGTTGAAATACACATCATCATTCTTATCGGCATAAAATCAATCAATTAAGCAGCAAATACGCTGTTTCCTTGCCGATATCGGCAAGTTTTGTATTATTTTTAGCAGCAACTATACTGTTTTCTTGCCGATGTCGGCAAGTTCCGTATTGTTTTTAGCCCTTAAGGGTGGTTCTAAAAATTCTGTTTTTAGAGTTCTGCTATTCTGAAATGTGAT
>OGNQ01000380.1_pt1 | contig 44552 bp, 36 predicted proteins | sample 1573481 | NCBI WGS metagenome assembly OGNQ01 (sample SAMEA2581920, study PRJEB24529) | metagenome | biome: Human gut stool | place: China | collected 2011 | reverse complement strand
GTTCATCGCGTTGCTCATTCAACTGCACATATAGCGCATCAATCTTCTCATTCAGCTCCTCTTCGTGCTTCACCTTCTCTTCATACAACTTCTGCCATTGTGCAGCATATTGCGTGATGTTGTCTGCCTCAGCCTTTCCGGCCCTGGCAGAAGCCTCACGTTTCTTCGCATCATAGAACAAGAATACACCGAGCACCGGTATCGCCACACCTGTCACAATAGAACTGATAGTCTGTATCAGGTCTGTCATAATCCAAGTTTCTGTTTTATCTTTTCAAGCAGCACCTTGTCTGCTGTTGATGGCAAGTAGGGTACTGCACTTACATTCAATGGGTACAATGTATAACCAGCACTACCCCTAAAGGCAGATGTATAACCCTTGAGTGTCAAGAAGTACAGAGTAATATCACTGTTAAACGCATCTTTAGGCTCCACACCGGCAATAGTCTTAAAGTCATACTTCACGAGCGTGCCATTGCTGCTGTCGCTGCTCACCACGCGACGGCCGAACCATAGCATATCCTTTTGCGCAAGCACACCATAGGCACCCTTGGTATAGTATAGGTTTATCACATCACCTTTATTGTAGGTAGTGGCTTGGGCGTTATTAAAGTCTGCCAAACTCACCTCCTCGCCCACCACGTTGGAATGCGTCTCAATGACGGCCTTGCCAGTCAATGTCTTATAACTGCCGTCCTTCTGCTGCGCAATGCCACCGTTCAGCGTGTCCACCTTCACCTTGTCTTCTGCGCTCATAAAGCCTGGTGCCGATTGGGTGGCCAATGGTTTGCCGTGCTCCAAGTTATATATGCGCAAGGCTTGGTCTGTAATGCTCTCACCGAAGGACTCTATTGCACCATCTATGCCGTCCAGTCTGGTCGTGTTCGCATTGATTTTCTGAATGTTATTCGCAATGTCCTCACGATTCTTGGTGATGCGGCTGTCCACCGTAGAGTCATACTCCGGCAACCTCGTCCACGATGTGCATGATGTAGCCTGACTAAAGTCGCTGTTCATCGTCACATCACGGTAGTATAGCGTAGCACCGAGCCTCAGCCACTGACGCACATTCGTATTGTTCGTACGCACCTGGCGCACCAACGCTGTCCAATTATTATTGCCCGTTATGGTATAGTGCAGTATTGGCTTCGTAAAGCAATTTACCGACAGCTGCTTTGCAGCATTTTCGCCTCCCGAAGAAAGTGAATAACTGCCAAGGTAATGTACAGCATCATTGGCTATCACCTCACCATTCATCACTATTTGGCCATCTTTCGTTACATACAGCATCTGACCGTTCTCCGACTGCATGGCCTCTTCCAATGTCGAGCCTACATCAAGCCGCCATGGCAATCCTTCCATCTCGCTCCAATCTTTCTTTGCCATAGTCTATACTAAAATAATGCCGCACCATGACACACCGGCCATAGTGCGGCTTCGTTATATAATTATGATAAAATGCCTTAGGCCAAGGTCAACTGGCGTTCAAGATTAAAGATACGACGCGAAATAGATTCCGTTTTAATCGCCTTATATTTTCCAGCTGAAAGTTGAATAATTATTTTTACATCTTCCAGTTCCATCTCTATGGCTTTATACGTTTGTTTTTGAGTAGAACCTATTTGTCCCGACCAATCATAAGCCTTAACGTTGCATACCTCAGCTATACCAGCCTCAGACATATCAACAAGGGCTTCATAATGATGATACTGACCATAAATATTCACACCAGATTGAATGGCGTTAAACAACTTGTCAAAACTGCGGTCACCAGTTAAATATGCGGCAATAGTATCTGATGATGTGTTCACATCAAAACCAAACACATCTGCAATTTCTTCAACCTTTCCTCCAGGCACATAATTTGAAATCGGCAGCACAATCGCCTTATCAGCCTTCTTCGCAAGTCCGGTCTCTAAATCAGTTTTCGTCGCATAGCCGTTAACGATACCACCCAAGGGGTCAAGCAATCTTTTATTGCCTTTACCTGCTGCAAAAGTCTCTCTCACAGCCACATTGGTGCCAGCCTCATAAATACCATCATTTCCATCACTTCCGGAAAGAACAAATTTCACACGAACGTTGAACACATCGCCCTTCGTGCAGTTCTTTGCAAGGATTTCGTCAAGGCTGTCTACCGTGCCCTGGTACTTGTAAGCACCTGCCACATTGTTCTTAACATAAGTCTCAATGTCGCTGCCAAGTGAAGTCTTCACCTTCAAAGCCTTCACAGTGCTATCAGTGTTCAAGTTTTCTTCAAGGAATATCTTCTCAACGTCCGTAACACCAGCGCGCTCACCATTCAGGTAAAGTTCCTTCGTCTTACAGATGTCAACGCGGTTGGTAGCTGTATCTTCCTTCGCTTCTTTCACCGTCTTGTTCGCCGAGAAACCAATCATCGTTCCTGCGGCAATTTCTTTCAATTCTGCCATCTCTGTTAATAGTTTAATTGTTTATAAAAATTAGGTTCTGTCTAAGCCATAGTAAGGAGGTCCTTCAACTCTTCAACATCGTTTTCAAGCTTCAACAAACGGGAACCGCCGCCATAGTACACCTCAACCGAACTCAATGGAACGTAATTACGCAACACCACGCGGTTGTCCTTATACGTCAAGTCCAGCTCCCTAAAGTTCTTGCCAGTAATAGTATGCACCACACTATACCTGCCGTCCACATATCCTTCACCAACATAGAGAGTCTTACCATTGGTTATCGCGTCAACTATCTCGTCAAATAGCGGCTTATCCATAATCTTCTCCACCTCATTGCGAGACATATCAGCAGTCAAACCGAACACCGACTCATCTATCTTGTAGCTGAACAACTCACGTCTGAGCTCGGTCTTCACTGCATCAAGGTCCGGAAACTCCAAACCATTCATCACAATATGCCCGTCAGTAGTAAAGCACAACACCTCGGCAGGCATATCATCCGACATGGCCTGTCTTAATGTTGAACCCACGTCAATGCGGAACTTATGGCCCTCTATGTCTTTCCAATCTTTCTTCATTGCTCTTCTTGTTGTAATGGTTGTTGCGGCTGTTGCACATAATCAGGTGCCGCATCACTGATATGCGCAAGTTCATGTGCTACACGTAGCAAATTGGCCGCTTGCTCGCCAGCACCAAAGGCCAAAGCAGTCAGATAGGCCGTGGCATACACAATCGCACTGTACAAGTGAACGGGCAGCTCAATCGACGCACCATCGCTTGACAAACTTGCATACGGCATATAAGTCATTAAAGCATTGTCCGACTTCGTAGAGTACGCCTCCAGGTCATACCCGCCCGACACATTCGACGGAACAACAGCCACCACCGGACGCTCCTTGTTGCCACGCACACCCTCTATTCTGCTGCGCTGCATGGCATACAAAGCACTGTCGGGACTGATGGCCTCCGTCACAGCCATATTCCAATCAGCCATTCTGAAACTCACCAGGCGCATAAAACTTCTGTCAAGCCTCACCACTGCATACTGCATGGTGTCCGTGTCATACACCTTGTTCAGTTTCACCATGCCCTTCAAGTCCGCCACCACACCACCATCAAGCATATCCACTGGCGCATCGCGCACTATCATATTGGCAGCATCTACCACCTTGGCGCGCACTATGTCTTGCAGCATCAACGTGTCAGTATCAGCAAATTCCAACAACTCCTTATCCTCCGTGTTGTTGTCTATTGCTATACGCACGTCCTTCACCATCTCATCTATCAAGTAACTGTTCATTGCTCATTAGGTGTTTGTGGTCCTCCATACTGTTGGGCCTCATCATTGTCTTCGCCTTTCATCGCACCATACAGCTTGTTCACCGCATTCATGTCAGCACCATTCTGCGCCTGCTGCATCAGCTCTGGCGGCACACCTTCTGGTGTCTGTCCCTGCTGCATCTGTTGCTGCTGGCTCTTAATGCTCTGCAACAACTGGTCCGCAAACGTAAAGTCGCCCACCTCAAGCAACTGCTGCAAGGTAATCTGCCCCGACTGCCAGAACTGCACAAGATAGTCATTCGCAATCTGTCTGTACACGGGGGTGGCCGTGCTCTCCACTATGCTCAAGTCAAATTCGGTATCACGAATTTTTTCCGGGTCATACTCAATCTGCGTGGCCTGGCGGCCGGCTATGTTAAAGGTACGCTTCTGGTCATAAAACTGCTGAATGTTCTTCACGTCCTTGTATGCGGCATCTACCACAAATTGCGAAAACGAATCCAGCAAGTCAAGCAACGAAGTCGTTGCATTCTGCGCCTGCTGCGCATACAACGTGCCACTCGTGCCAGTAGTACCCTGACGTCCTTGTAGCGCACCATGCACACCGCTTATATCCTCAAAGAACTTCAACTGCAAGTTAAGCAACTCGCTAATACCTATGTTTGTCGAATTGTTTGCCACCTGTGTCGGGGCAGGCACACCAGGCTTCGCATGATACAACACCACACCATTAAATCGAGTCCACGCATCTGCAAAATCCTCAGGACTCTGGTCGCCAAGGCATTCGTCCGGAACCAACAGCACGCCCTTCGCACTCGCACGCATTATCCAGTCATACAGCGTCACAAGGCGATTCGCATAACGCTGCTGGTCTATCACATCACTCACAAACGAATGTATCTCGCCGTCAATGAACGGATATGCCTTGAACACATAGGGGTGACTTTTGTGCGCATAAGGCGTTTCACCCTCAGCAAGTATGTCACCCAACGGGGTAAGGTAGTAGTAGTACCAATAACTGTCCACAAACCACTCTGCCTTAACCAACGGAATGTCCTCCTTAGCCATGCCCAACGACAACCCTTGTTCCAAACGTTGCTGGTTCACATCGTCTACAAGAGCCTTCTTGTCATTCACGTCTATCTTGAACACGTCACCATTGTTGTAATCGTGACATCGGTAGCGGGGCTTCGTCTCCTTGCGCCACACCTCTATCACCCTGCAAAGCGACTCGTCGGTGTTCAACAAAAAGTCTATGTCCTTCCTACGCGTCGACACACCAAAACTTGCACGCGCACTCACAAAACCACGCATATTGTTGGCCGCACGATATATGTTGGCAAGACGTTCATAGTCCGACGGCGTCTGAGCAAACTGTCCAAGCAGGTCGCCAAACGATATGTCATGTATCTCGCCACAACACGTCACGTCCCAACCTCTGAAGTCGCGCATGTTTGTATCAACAAAGAAACGGTTTGGGTTCACATAGTCCGTCCAGCAGTCCAACTTGTCATTACGCCAACCATACCATTTGCGGTGAACAACAAACGCACCCACCATATATTCCTCCATCGTGCGCGCATACAACTCATTCATGCGGTTGAGCTGCATATTATATTGCAGCACAGTGCTCATCGTCTCACCAAGCTTCTGCTCATCGCGGTCACGCGCATTGCATACCGGCTCCTTCGACTGCGAGCGGTACACACCTATCACGTTGCGCACCAGGCGGCGTATCAAGTTATTCTTCAACGGCACATTGCCCTGCTTCTGGATATATTCCCCCTCAGTCATGCGACACCCGTCCACAGTGATTGTGTCGTCCCACTGGTCGCCATAGGTGTAGCGTTTGTTGCGCTCACGCTCACGACGAAAATCGTCCATGTTGCTCCAATATGTCTGAGCCATGGCAAGCACGTCATAGGCACGCTGCGAATTGTGCAACTTGTCACGCTTTACAGAGTCCATGCCGTCAGCCTCCTCCGGCTTAACCTTGGATAGTGAGTGCAATTCCATATTCAGTCCCTCTAATCTGCTATTTTAATGTTTACATTATGTGCCTTGCCTGCCGACACAATAGCATCGCGTGTACGCAACTTCGACTTCGGAGTACCAAAACTGTCTGCCACATACGATGCGGCATCACCCATAGAGGGGAACACCTTCTCCACATATTCGGCACCATCATCATGACTCTCAGCACACACCTCCAAATCCTTTGCCTCTTCAATCTCGTTCGAGTAAAGCAACTTGATATGCCCCGACTTAAAGTAGTCAGAGTTCTCTATAATGCGCTGGCACACTTCATTCGACGTCGCATATTTTGCAGGTGTCTGCCCGTATGCCGTCGCACCACCGCCCGTAAACAGCGGGCAGAACTTCGCACGGCCAACACGTATGATGGGCTGCCAGTCCATAAGGCCATAAACACCATAAGTTTTCATCTCTCTCATCATTTAGAGTTTATACGAAGGTGCCACCTATTGCTTTGGCAGCACCTTCATGTTAGTAACATCGTTAGTCAAACACAATCTCACCAGCATACTCTTCCCATGCCGTGCCGTTGTGTCGCCACATCGTACCGGCCTTGGCACTCTGGCTCAATGCAGGGCAATCGTTCAGCAAGTAGTATACCACATTGCCTGCCGACGACACATCGGGAGCTGTCTCCTTGTTCCACTGGATATATACCACAGAGTCATGATTGGCACCATCGCCCTCACCGTTTATGAACATGTGACAAGCACCCTTCAGAGCAAGGCCGTCCCACACAATCATACCCTTGCGTGTAGCCTCTTCACCTTCCACCTTGTCGCTGAACTCATGGTCACTCGTACGCTTGTAGTGCACAAGACGGTTCTCACCAATCAGCGCACCACTGTTGCTCCAGCCAAGTTTGTCAAGAGTAGGCTCACGCTTTATTTCGATGTCACCAAATACGGTATGGAAGTTTGTCACCACCCAACCCACAGGGTTTGTCTTGGTAGTAATCTGAATTTCGGGGTGCTTTGAATAGTCTATACACTGAATCTGTTCAAGCAAATTCTTGCCGGCAAGCAAAATACCGGTCTTGGGCACATCTTCACCAGTGAAGAACATCTTCGCCAGGGCTATAATCTTCTCCACAGTCCACTTGCCAGTGTGCTGCAATTCACGCTTGAACTGCCAGCGAATACCCTCAGTCGTGTAAACTGTCTGCGCACCAAGCTTCGGCACATTAACCGAAAACTTGCTCTTTCTGCCCGCCCAAAGTGTGCGGTTGCAACGGGTCTTGAAGTTGGTAATTGCCTGCTCTGCAATCAAGGCTTGCGAGAATGGGATATGTTTCCGCTGACTCTCAAAGTAGTCTGACACAATTTGGTTCATGCCTCGCTTCTGCAAGTACACCGTAGTTGGTTGAGGCACAATCAAGTCGGGGGCAACTTCCTTCTGGGTCTCATAAAGCGCATTCGACAAAATCACAATCTCAGAGTTTGCAGGAATGGCTGGCACCGTGCAGAACTGGTCTGTCTTCAACTTCTTCTTGCCATTAGTGGCACGCACAATCGGGTTACCATTGCTTGCACGGCCGGTCACAAACAGCATGAGGTCCTTGCCAGGGGTTTCGGTCTGACCATCTTCGGCATAACCATTCACACCCTTCACAAGCAAAGTGCCATATTCCTGAGGTATGTTCTGGTCTTCCGAGGCAAGAGGCAGTTCAAAGGCATTCTTCGTGTCGTCCTTCTCCACTGCATTCGCTGTCACCACCGAACTGCGAGGCTCGTCTATCATGTAATGCTCCACCTCCGGAGAGTTCACATTCACAGTCTTGGCCTTCAGCATCAGCTGCATCAACGGGGTATCGTCACCCTTAAAGGCAAAAAGTTCAGCGTCAAGGTCTTGTTCAATAAAGTTGCCTGCACCCACACCGCCAGTTGCATCTGCTGCTGCCGACACGGTAGTGGCCTGTCCCGACACCTGTGTTTTCAAACCCACGCTGCCGGGCTGCGGGGTTACGTTAGACGTAGTTACTTGTACGTTCTCTGCCATAGTTCTCTAAATTATTAAAAGGTTTATTTCTCTGTTCTGCTTTTTACAAAAAGACTTCCACCATGCAGCCCGCCAGTAGCCTCAGCCACAGCCGACACCGTTGTAGCAATACCAGGCACCTGACTTCTCAGTCCCACACTGCCACGCCCTACTCTAACAACATCTTTAGGAAATTGTATGGTTTCTTCGTCTTCAATATTTTTCATCTCTATATAAGTCTGCATGCCTTAGGCTTGCGATGCCAGGGCAAAAATACTTTGGTCTGCAGTACGGCGCGGAGCACGTCCGTTCTTACCATTAAGGTGGGCCGTCCCGTCACTCTGTTGCTGCTTTCTAAGCTTCTCCTCTATCTTCGCATTGCGGCCCTTTATCTCACCCTCTTGCTGAGCTGTCGCCACAGCCTTGTCATAGTTGCTGCCATTCATCAGCAACTTCAGTGTTTCGGGGTCAAACTTGCCCATCACAGCATCATCTACTATCTTGAACAACTGCTGCCATGCCGCATCTACCTGCTCGTCACTCCAGCCATTCTGCTCCTGCGCCTCCTGCATCATCTGCAACGACTGGTTCAAGTTCTCCTTATACTCTTCTTCAAGAGCCTTGTTGCGGTTCATGCGCTCTATATACGCCTTGTTCGCCTCCGCCATCTCTTCCTGGCGTTCGGGGTCGTCCACAGCCGCCACAATGTCACTGCCATAATTACGCACAAGTGCAATCACGGGGTCCGAACCCTCCTTCCAGTCTATGAGGAAATTTGCCGAGCGCGGGTCACTCGCAAACATGTCCGACAACGCCTGCTCACTCTTCTTGTAACCGGCTATCTTGTTGTCATAATCATCATAATCTGCATTCACCTGGTCCGCAAAAGCCTCATCGTCATCAAAATTCTTGTCGGGGTACTTCTTCGACAAGCGTTCGCGCAACATGTCACGCTTCGACTTCTTCGGCTCCTCATTCACAGCACCCGTTTCCACAGGCATCTGCACCTTATCTTGTTCTGCCATCTCTTTTAAGTTTATATTACTATAAGCAAATTTCGTTCATTTTACACGCGATGATGCTTTATTTCCAACCACACATAACAGCTATCACACATTTCTTATGCTAAATCACTGATTTTCCGTAACTTTGCATCATCTCATACTAAAGGCTGAACATTTACGCCCCATGCGCAACTACTATCAAGTAGGCGCATGGGGCTTTTCTTTTTTATACCGCACCACATGAAACACATCGGGTCTACATCTTACTACAAGCAACAACGCGAACGCGAGCTCATGACCGCCTTCCGCCAACTGCTGCACGAGTGCAGCCACGTCAACATGGAAAAACTATTCAAACAAGTAGTCATGAACCCTTGCTCACGCTTTTGGGTCAGCGAGGAAAGGGCCACCATCGTCATAGGCCGCATGATGCGCGGACTGCCCGTCATCGTCACACACTGCAAACGCGAAATGTACAACGAAATCTTCACACGCTGCAAAGCCCTCAAATCCCAGTCACCATCTCTCAGCATGAGCCAAATTGTATGCAGAGTAGTTTCGGCACCAGCACCAAAGTTCTACCTCTCCGCATCACAAGCCAAAGCCATCATCAACAACCTCCGACGTAAAAACAGAACCACCATTCAAGTCAGATAACCGCCTCCGTTATCCGGTCCACATGGCTGCGCGGCTCAATCCTCTTAAGGCGACGCGGCACAACACTTGGCAGCGGCATAACCTTAAAGTTATAGGCTATATACAAACCTATCGCCCGCGTCATCAACAAGTCATCATGCTTGCCGGCTATCGCACCATAAGCACCATTCTGCTTCTGCTCATACGTCAAGTACTCATCAAGGCAGCGGCCGTCACGTTCCGTATACAAGTGCTCGCGCACCACCTTCACAAGTTCCGATATAATCTTCGGCTTCGTCTTCACATTAGTGTGGAACCCATACATCTTCGGAGCACCCTCACGTATCTCGTCCTCACTCTGCTCGCGCGCATACAAATTGTCATACACGTCTTTCACCTTGTACAATATAAATTGCGACTGGTCACCATCTACCATGCGTTCCCTGTCCTTCGTCTCCAGCGTGTTGCTCTCTATCACAAGCAACGCATCATCATACCACTTCGCTATCTGAGCCGCCTTCCACGCCAGCAAGTCCATGTCTATGTGCCCATACCACTGAGCCACAACCTCCGGCCTGTCACCACTCATCAAATACATACGGTCTATCACACATATCACCGACCAGTCTGCCTTCGCCGACCGCCCACCAATATCCACCACCACAAGGTAACGGTCACGCACCTTCTCCGCATCATCTATGTCGGGCTTCTCCCACACGCACAGCAGCCCCGTCCGGTCCTCCTTAAACCTTATATGCTGCATCGCCTCCTTGCCCTCGTCACCATCAGCATAAATGTCACCCACATACCGAGGCTCACGGCAGGCAGGGCGGAAAGCCTCCACAAGCATCTTGTCAAACACCTTGCAACCCGAATACACAAACGCCTCATTGTCATCTGTTGGGTACTCGCTCGCCATGTCACCATGGTCCGTATACTTCTTGCGCTCCTCCACATACCACGCTATCGCCTCCAGCGTCGCACCACACTCCCACAAGTACCACAAGTAGCGGCCGGCCTCCGCACGGTTCGTCGGCGTATAAGCATTATGCTTGTTGCTTACAAGCGCCAGGGCAAACAACCGCCTCGCCTCATCACTCTCAAACTCACGCCTGTATATCTCAATCTGATACCATGCCACAAACAACGACCTGAACTGCGAAGTGCTCTCCTCACCACGCCTAATGTGCGCATCACTCTCCTTAGCCGCATTATACTCCCGCTCAAAAAAGTTGCCTGTACCATTCGCCGTACTCTCATACACTATCATCGTCAGCGGCTTCAGCGTAATACCAGCACAAGCCGAGCGCACAACCTTCTCCGGACTCTTGTTTTCCGTCGGGCTCCACAGCCCCACCTCCGTACAATGCACCAAACTGTAAGCACCACCACGCGCCGACTCCGGCTTCTCATACGAACCAATCTTTATCTTGCAGTTACGCTGCGGTATACGCCTTATGTTGCCACTGTTCCCGACACCCTCTATCTTCGCCTCATTAGGGTCATAGCTCTCGCCAATCTCATGAAGCAACTCCACAGGGTACTCATCTATCATCTTGTCAAACATGTCACGCACCTCATACGATGCGTCCTTCACATGCCCCACAATCAGCGAGTTCAAACCAGTCTTATGCACCAACTGCAACCACGCCATATATATCTGCGTAGCAGTCGAACCACCCCACTGGCGAGCCTTCAGCAATATCAGTCGGATTGGCTCACCATTCATACGCATCTCCTCAAAACGCGTCACCAGCAAACGCTGAGGCCTGTTCAAGCTAAAGTGTATGTCATCACCACCAGTCTTGTTGCTAATCAGCACATACATCACAGCCCAAAACGGAAAGTCATACATACACCTCACACGCACAAACTTGCGCACTATATACTGATACACCTCCTCCGTATAAGCCTGCTCCTCACCAAGCCCCTCATAAAATGCAGCCACACTGCCAGCCTCAACCAGGCGCTTCACCAGCGGCACATCAAGCATACCCTCAGGCAGCCACTGCACGCGTATCGGAAAGTCCGACACCTCCACACGCACACGCGCAAGTATGCTCCCCTCACCCGTCACAGGGTTGAAGGGAGCAAACACCTCAGCATTGCGCCGCTCATTCTCTCGCAATATGTCCGCAACCTCACTCACACCTTATCTCATCTTGTTCGTCATTCTTGGCACATACTCCACCGTCGCACCATGCAGCACCTCGTCCTGCTTGAACTCCGGCAAAAACAATATCTCCCTAAAGTACTTATAACCCGTACCCCTCATGCCACGCATATAAATGCTGTCACTCGAATGCACCGGAACCCACCTATACAAGTCATTGCTCGCATACAAGCACTGCTTCACATCATTCCTGTTGCAGAACACACCACGCTGAATAACACCCTGCAAACTCTTGTGCACATCTGGTTCACCCAACTTGAACGGACGAGTGATAAGGTAAGCCTTCTGCGTTTCAACAACGTTGTCTGATGAATAGTCGTAGACGGCATATATTTTTTTTGTATACTCTTTTATGATAGGGTCACTCTCGCTTTCTTGCTTGATATCTTCTTCTACAAATTTCTCCATAAAATTCGGAAAAGCTTCTTTGTCCGACTCTTGATGGTCTGTTTCTTGCTTCGTTTCAGACTTTCCCGTCATAATATCTTTAGTAACCGTTTCTATCGTTGTATCAAAAATGATTTTATCATTCGTCACCACGGCTTTTTCGTCATTCGTTATTGTAGTTTCTTTTCCTCCGACTTCAGTTATTATCTCTCCATTTGAGCTGTCTTTTATGGTTTTTGTCGTTTTTTCTGTAAGAATAGTAATTATCGTTGTTCTTGCTTCATTCTCAGATATTTTCTTTGCTTTCCTTACATACACGTTTTTTATTTCTGTTTTTTCCGTTACAATTTTACGACTTGATACTTTCGCCATGCAGCATTGATTATCTATGTACAAATTATTACTGAAGCCTTGATTGAAAATACTCCAAAATCCCGATTGAGAATCCATAATATACGAATAGTTGTACTGCGGATTATACACAATCAGACGTTCGTGTGAGTAGTCGTAAGCAAAACGTGCTCCGCCATTCATATAGGTGCTTAAATCTTTATAGTCTGGAATTTCACCGAACGACATCGTGTCGCCACTTAAATAAGATTCCACAAACTGCTTCTGATGCTCCTTCTTGCATTTATCATACGCATAGTCTTGCGTTTTGTCCAATTTCAGCAACAATTTACTTTCGCCTGAATTATCGAATAACACGACCCCTCTTTTCGAGCAAAAAACTACAGACCTTCCCATATTAGCAACAGAGTGCTTATTATTAAGAATATCATAAGAGTAAGGTACAACAGACTGCATCGTTCCATCATTGCCTATATTGACAGCGTATGTTGCATCTTTAGCAAAGACGAACACGGGGTATTGTCCGAATTGCCCTCTTGAAGTCTCCATCGTCACAGCTCTTATTGCTATTACATCACTAATTGCAACAACGTTCTTATTGCTGAAAGAGAAAGGATTGTTAGCCTCACTACAATTCAACGTATCATCAACCGTACTTGCTGGCGGTGTTGATTCTTCTGGTAGTTCTTGAACTAAACCATCAGGACTCAACGATTCAAATAGTTTTTGTTTCGCTAATACGTACACATTCGCATCTAACGTCTCAGCAAAATCAAATATGTACTCACTATACCAAGAAAAATCGTTTTTTTGGAATACAACATAGGATATAGGTTTAGACGATTTAGCATACATTATATGCGTATGGCCATTCAGCTTATTTCCTATTTTCTTCCAATACACATTATCACCAACCTTATATTTCAAATATTGAATGCAGTCATCTTTATTCAATTTTATATTGTAATTATAAAAGGTAGTCTCAGAAGACCTCAACCTATCATTCTCGCGACAATAGCTCGTATTATGGTTTTTTATAACATCTAACCCGCAATAGGAATTACAAATCGTGTATTTATTATTCTTGTTCGTTCTTGACTCAAGCAACCTATTGTTGTACGAATAAATATTGCTTATAGTGCAATCTGCTTCTATTGTTGTAGACGTTTCCAAGATTTCCTTTTCCTTATAATCCACATAAATGCCTTCTTCACTATTCTTCATTCTCCTAAAGACGCTATAATACGCTATTTTTTCAAACGGTATAGAAAATAGTTTATGATATGTTGTTGCGTTCTTCACACCTTCATACATATTTTTCCGTCTGAAATACAACTTATTGATAACAGGCACTCTGTCATCTGACAAATCGCAGTCTAATTCGTCATAGCAAGTATAGATTGGTTCCGTCATAAAAATATCAATAGAATCTATAATGTCCGAGAAACCGTTATAAAAATCAGCAGATTCTACTCTCAGCCATAAATCATACAAAGTATACTCTATCCATAAAGACTTTATTTTGTTTTCGTTGTCCAATGAAAAAATAATACCCGTAGTATCATTTAACAGCAAAGTTGGTATCGGTTCTGACACGTTAACGTATGAACCATCATATAGTTTTATGGCATATTTCAACAAATGTGGGTAAAATAGATAGTCCTTCTTGTTATATTGTGTCCTCTTCTTATTCAATTCTCCCACAAGTAATTCTTCTAATTTCCCCCATGCTTCTTGTTTCTTAAGATACGTCTCCTTATGATAGTCCTTTCCTAAAGATGGCGTATACGCACTCAATTTAGGCATAGTATACCCAGATGAGGTATTGACACCATGCAACATATTACGATAGTTGCTCTCGTAGAATACATCTTCTCTACCATAAAGATTTGAGCCTTCTTCCAAATCCTCACCAAAGCCTATGGTAGAAAATCCAATTTGTGCTTGAGCAGCTTTGAATGATAATTCAATTTTAGGAATTTCGTCACCTATATACTTAAACGTATTATCCGACATATATCTAATGTATTTCTTCTTCCCATTATCCAACAGGACGATAACATTACCTATATTACATATATCGGTCACACTCGTTATTGTCGTAATGCTCGTATCATTATAATACAAACTTCCATCTTTAATATACAATATTTTCTCGCCATCGCTCGCGTGGAATACATATATAGGCTCTCCATCAATCGTAGTATTCTCCTTCGGCACCCTCACAGCATGATACCCACCATCTCTATACTCAGCATTCACTGCAAGCTTCATCTCGCCATCACCGCACGCATAGTCCGATGGTTGCGAAGTCATACCCTTATACTCTATTCTCTGTTCCATATCACACTACTCATCTTTTGACTCATACTCCATAGCCATCGCCGACAACTTCTCCGACAACGACTCCGACACCTCCGCCGACGCCTGCACATCAACCTTCTGGCTCTGCTGCTTCGGCACAACATACTGGGCAAGTTTCTCCATCACCAATATACGGTCCTTAGCGTCAAGAGCAAGCAAATCCTTGTCAAACAAACCACTCTCAAAGTAATCACCCACACCAGCCGAAATACAACCATATATCAACTGCTTGTAAGGCTTAGGCTTGTTCGGCGTACCCTTCACCCTGCCACCAGTCTTATAACCTCTCGCCATAACACCACACACAATTAAAACGGACGCAACGGACGCGTCAGCACGCCCATGCGCCAATGCAACTTACGTTTCACCTCATCAAGCGCACCCTGAGCCTTCACAGCCCACTTCTCAGCCGCAGCAGGGCACGTTATCCCAAGCCAGTCAGCCAACACCATAGCCACCATATACTCATGTATCAACTGCTCAAGCAACCTCGCAGTAGTCCCCGAAAACCTCTCCGGAACCCTCAGCACTATAACATACGACGCACACTCACCAAACAAATCATCAAGCTCCGCACCATCATCACACTCCACCTTAGTAAACGGATAAAGAGCCTCAACACACTCCGAATGCGCAAGGTCAAGCACACGCGTCACCCTGTCCACATTACCCTGCTCAGCTATATCCATCACCTGGTGGCGGTCATGCGCATTATCAGTCTGCATCACATCACCCTCCACATACGCCACATTCGCAATGTCATACAACAACGCCTCACGGTCAAACAACAACGTCACACGTCTGCTCCCACCATCTCTCACCGAGCCACAACAACACTTGCCATACCCAGCCACCTTGTCTGCCGGACCTACCACCCAGCCATAAGGCCCATAAACCATCTTCACAGCATTCTCACTACTCATAACGCACATCATCTTTAGTCTTAGGTTCTGTTCGTGCCGGCTCATGCACACGAGTCGGACGTATACGCTTGTTCAACGCCACACGCAATGCCAGCAAGTCAGCCTTCGCCCGCTCCAGCCACTGAGCAGCACCACCAGCCGCCGCACTCACCATCAGCCATTCAGCCATCGCACAATCCACCATATACGCGTGCATCGCAGCAGCCACACCCTGGCGCACACCCAGGTTAAAGTTCATCGGCACACGCAGCAGCACCACCAGCGTATTATCCTCCGTCTCATCACTCACAGACCTTGAAGGCGCACCACCATAACCTATCACAATGCCATGCACAATTTTCTTCCGCACCTCCGGCAGCAGCAAATTGTCAGCCATCGCACACCCCTCCACTATGTACTCACCAAGTTCCGTACGCAACACCCCATAAGCATTGCCAAAAGCACGCAACACCAAGTCCTTGCCAGCGTCCGACAACTCCTCCACCTTCGACGCCTGCTCCTCCGACGCAGCATCACCACCACGCATACTCTCACCCGTATGCCAAGCCTTCTGCTGCACATCATACATCAGCTCACTCAAATACAACCTAACCTCCAAAGTCTGTCTCCTCGGCATAATTCAAAACCTCCTATTCATTTTCAAGTTGATGAGTTGAAGAGTTGAAAAGTTAAGAAGCTACCTCTGCTTGTCCAACTCTCAAAAGCGACCGCTTAACTCCTAAACTTTTCAACTTATCAACTTATAAAACTATCTTCCCTCCTCACTCATAACTCACACCATCTCCCTCATCACTCACCGTCGGCACAACACGCACCGGAGCAACACGCTTCGACAGCATCTGACGCGCCGCAGACAAACTACCCTGTGCCATCTGCACATACGCCCCAGCCTCCTGCTTGTTCGTCAGCATAAACCAATACCCCACAGCAGTATACAACATACAATTCGCCACCTCCTCACACACCGCATCATTAAGCCGCGTGTCATAGTTCGACGGCATGTCCAACGCCAGCACCATCACACCCGTGTCCTCATTCTCCAGCACACGCGCCCCATATCTGCCAAGCCCCATCACCACATCAGCCTTCGCCCTGTCAACAAACTCCGACAGCAAACGCTCATCAGCCTCAGTAGTCGCCACACGCACATACGCACCATCATCACCCAGCACCATCTTGGCGCCAGTGTAACCCGCCATCTCATGCACCTTCCCAAGCACATCAGCACGCAATATGTTCAACCTTATATCCATAATCTTCCTGCAGACGCATATAATCCACGTCCAACGCAAAGTTAACCACCATACCCACACAACGCGCTTTATTCCCAACCGAACAACATAAATATCATCTACTTCTTTCTACTTATAGACACCCCGTCAAACACCCAAAAATATGTTTTACAGCATATTTCGCAAAAATAATTTCGATTTTCCTTGGATTTTCAAGAAAAAGACCGTATCTTTGCAACGTAAATAAGAAACAAAGTAGCAAACAACTTAAACCAAAAGATATTATGCTCACAACAGACTTAAAAGCGAAAGAGGCTCTCTACGAGGTAGTAGAACCTTCTTATTTTCAGAATGCCGAGTCTCTATCGGCAGAAGATGAACAAGGTGCCATTTACGATTTCTTAAAAGAGATTGGTACTGAGGAGTATATAGACTGGCTCTCGTCACACGAAAATGACTACTATTTTGAAGTAGTCCGCGTAGGTGATACTTACTACGCAATCGCTAACGAGGACTACACTGCCCCAGCGTGGGCAGTAGAAATAGAGTCAATCAACTAACAACCCCAGCCCTACGCTCAACACGGCAAGAGCAACAAAATGGATAAAGTATATATATTGACAACTGAAGATAACTTTATCGAAGGTGTCTACGCCACGAAAGAAGCAGCTTTCAACGCCATAGAGGCCGACAGCATAACGCAAGAACATGGCGAAGAAGAGTTTATCCCAACTGCCGAAACGGTTCTACTCGGGTACGACATCTACGCACATTACAAAGAGTATTACACAAAGCTCATCGGCCTCACCACCCAAGCCGAGGACCGCGTGTATCAGATTAACGTACACGAAGTAAGATATTAAAAAAGCCCCACCGTCACGGGGTGGGGCTTACCACGAGATTTAACTCTCGACTCTTTATCTACAATTGTAGAAATTATGCTCATTAGAGCGTTTCAATCCTCAACCCTGTCAAGGGTTGACAGCGCAAAGGTAAGCATAATTTCTACAAGTTGTATCAATCAAATCAATTTTATCACTAAAAATCAGAAATTATGACTACCAATTTATCTCTATCAAAGGTTTATAATACACTCGTAAAGAGCGAAGAAAGACTTTTGTTGTGCAAACACAGCGAAATCTATAATGGTGCATTCGGGAGCGACCTCTGCGATTGGGACATCTATATCAAAGATGGCTACGGCCAGCTTTGTCACCCCAACGAACAATTAATTTATTCTGAAGCCTGGGTTGAGGATATGTACGAAAAAGTCGAGCCAGGCGATGAGGACAACGATACGCTCTATATGGGTACAGACTTTGGCGAAGAAAAAATTGCCGTTCGCAAACTTCACGAAATTCCAACAGACATATTGCATACCTTCGTCGAGGTCGAACACGGCATCAATCGTGACGAAATTTGCATTACAGACGATGAGGTGATACAGGGCAAGGTGTACCAAGCACCCAATTTCACTCCGCAAAAATACCCAAGCCAGCCCTACGAAGATGCCTTCCTATTCGTTGGTGAGGACGGAGAAGAAATCTACATCGAACGTACTTCACCCTTTTGCGAAGATGACAGTCGCGACATTTTTGAAGAAATAACAAAAGAGGAATTTGAAACTTTCTGCTAATATTAAAACCTGCAAACATGAACGATAATATTATTACACAGTTAGGGTACAACATCGAAATGAGTATCAGCGGTTATTACCGCCTAATGAAAAATAATGAGGTTGTTTATGACGACTCCGCCAGTGACGACCTGAACGAAGATTATGACACCGCATCATCTTTCTTTGAAAGCTATCTTAATGAGTATGCAAAAGCATACGAATATAAGGGACACGATGTCGTAGAAGATGAGAAATTCTATCACATAGGGGAAGATAGCTACTGCAAGTCGGAGTGGACTCTTGACGAAGCAATTCAGGACAAAGAAGATTAAGTAACAAACGCTGCGCTATCGGCATGACGGGCAACTTTTATGGCATATCTCAACTAAGATTGATGACATAAAGACATGAATAAAACATGAATAATCTATGAATAAAAACAACTGGGGCGGCAAACGCCCAAACGCAGGGCGCAAAAAAGTCGGTGATGCAATACTCTATTGTAGCATACCCCAAAAAGCCTTAGACGAAATTAAGGCAGCAGCCAAAAAAGAAAACCTTGCAGTCGGCACCTACTTGGTCAAGCGACTCGGACTCTAACAAAAAAAAAGCGTGACAGTGTATCTGCCACGCTTTTTTCTCTACCGCTACTTAATCTCTCTCACCTGCTTCAGCATCTTATCACGAGCATCAAGCATCTTACCAAACAACGCCCTACGCTCTGCCGGGTCACTCGTCCTGAGCAGCTTCTTCGTCAGCTTGTCAACCTCACGCTTGTACAGCCCGACACGCCTGTACCTCCTAAACTCACCAGAGCGCGCCAAGGCAGGCATCTGCTGCATGAAAGCCTTCGGGTCAGTATCAGCCAAAGCACGAGTCTCCGTCACCTTCTTCTTCGTTGCCTCATACTCATCAAGATACCTTTGAGCCTCCTCAGTCATCAATCGGCCGTCCAGCTGCTCCTTCGCCTCCGTCAGCACCCTCTCGCGAGGCTTCTTTTCAGCAGCCTTCAAGGCATCACTGCTCAACGCACGCAACGGGGCACTCCGCAAAGCCTTATACCTCGCATAGCGTTCAGCAATCTCCTCCACACTCATCGCCTTCGCCTCCTCGCCAGTAGCATCAATCTCATCAAAGTAGATATTATCCATCTGGCTCTGAGGGCAGTTCATCACACGCATCACAAGCAGCGCACACTCCTTCGTCGTCTCAACGTCAGAGCCACAATAGTCATATATCGCCACCGCCGCATCTGTCAGCGTCTGAGGGTTCACACCAAAGCCAGCCTGCACAAGCAAGTTCAGCACATCATTCACCGCACCATAATTGTCACTGCCAACCTTCTTCACCACATTAAGCAAGTCACTCGTCAATGGCATATCCTTATTTACGCTGTTAGCATTAAAGTCCTCACCATTCACAAAATGGTTCCACAGCGACTGCAAGCCCGCGCTCCACACATCACCACCAGTCAAGCCCTCCACCGAGCCAAATGCAGTGTGCGTCCATATATCATGCCACATCTCCTTGCCCTTCTTCTCATCGTCGCCAAACAACATATATAGTGCATACGGGCCACAATTCCAAGCCAGCTGCAACACATAGCCAAACACACCAGCACGCACAAAGTCATTTATCCAACTCTTGCGATACTCCGCCTTCGCATTCTTCGAAGCCTTCTCCGGGTCTATCCCGTCGCGCTCCATCTGCTTAGCCATAAACGTCTCGCTAATGCCCTTAAACTTCGCACCGCCCGCTATCCTGCGGCCAGTGTTGCGCAATGCAGCATACAACTGACGCGTATACGACATCGAAGAGTTCCTGAACACCGTAAACAACACCGAATACCACGACCTGTCTACCTGCAAGGCCGACAAAAAAGCACCCTCGCTCGACTGCTGAGTCTGGTTATACAATATCGAAGCATCTTGCTTCGCACGTCGCTCAGCCTCCTCCAGGCCATAACCATAACGGATATACTTCCTCCGCCTTGTCTCATACATCGCCCTGGCACCTATGCACACCGTCAACGCATCAACAAAACCATTCGGAGTCATACCCCACTTCGCAGCCATCTGCACCACATTGTCACGCCACAAGCTCCAGTCCATCTCATTCTTCAGCAACCTCGGGTCACCAGCCATGCGGCTCTTCCAGCGTTTCTCAAACAGGGGCAAATTCTCCATGCACCATTTCCACGAACCATACGGGTTAGCCACACCCTTCAGCAGATACACCGGATTACTGTCCGACAAGTACGCCGGGAACGATGTAAACTGCTTGAGCGCAGTAAACACACGCAAGCTAATCTTCGCAGCAGTAACACCCTTCGCTATATTTACAGCCAGCTTGTCAGCAAAAGCCTTGGGCGGAGTATAAGTGCCAGCAGCAATACGCGCCACCTTGTCAAAAGCCTCCCACAGCCGCTCACCACTACCGTATGCACTACGCATATTCTTCACCTGGTTACGGAAGTGCTTGTACGACAACAGCGTGTTCAAGTCCCTGTTCCACTCCGCAAAGGCACTCCAATGCTCCATCTGCTGCAAGTGGTCCAGCACCACCGAAAAGGCATCAGAGTTCAGCAAGTCAAGTGCCAGTGCATTACGCGTACGCTTCACAACACTGCCCGTAATCGTAGATGCCATCTCCGACTCACGCTTCTCCACACCAACGTCCACATTCTCAGCACGTGCGTCCTTCAATATCTTCAGCGGGAAGTAATTGTCTATCGAAGCCATCGCAGCACCAAACATACGCTCATGCACCTCATTATACTTGCCTCGCTTCTCCACAAGATACACCTCCTGCAGCCAGTCACCAATCTTCTTCAGCCGCGGGTCCAGAAAATCCTCAATCGCAGCCACATCATCTTCCGTCACACCCATCTTGCGCAACTTCATGCGGCCGTCAGCCATCTTGTCCACCATGTAGATGTAAAGCAAGTTACCCTGAGGCAATTCAAGTTCCCTCATCTCGCCATTGTCCCACACACGCACCGTCGCCTTCGGCAACTTACGTTCAAGCGCAAACAAGTCTGCCCAAGTCTTGCCCTTGCCAAGCACCTCAGCAGCCTTCGCGTCAAGCTCGGCAGTAGCATCGCGATAACCCGTATACTCATTCTCTGTCGCAGTCAGCCAACCACGCATGTACCGGTTCCACAAGTAACCCTCACCCTTCACATTCTTGCTGCCAAACATACGCAACATCTGGTCAAACGTACCAAGCGGGGCAAACAACAACTGCGCTGGCGAGCTGTTCAACACCTTGTCCACAGCAGTGTCCTTTCTGTATGAGCGCGCCGGGCGGCCCTCCATGTCCGAGTTCGCATTATGCTGTATCTCCAGCACACGCGCCTTCTCGGCAGCCTTAAAGTCAGCCGCACGCTTAATGCTCTCCCCATAAGCACCACCAAGCTGCTCATACAACTCTTCATAAGCCTCAGCACGCTCAATGCGGTTCTCGCGTATCGCGTCATTCGTGCTCTCCCTGAACTCCATGTAAGCCTCACGCGTCATACGTCCGGCATCATAATCCTCCTTCGCACGCTTCAAGTCCTCGCGCAACCGCACCTCCTCACTCTTGCTGTCACGTATCGTCTCATTGTAACGCATCACAATCTGCCACCCGGCATAGTCCGTCGCAGCAGCAGCTGCCTCCGCACCATTCGCACTCATCATGCGGTCCTGGGCATCAGCACACATGTCCGCCACATCATCGTCCGACATGCCAATGCCCTTCCACACCACATCTGCCATGCGCTGGCCGGCCAAGTCAAGCTCACCTTGCACCTCCACGCCACGCGCATCAACCTTCTTCCCACGCATGGCAAGCAACTTGTCAAACGCCTTCGACACATTACGCAGCCGGTTGCCAACCATCATGTCAACAACCTTCTGCACATAAGGCATGATGTCACCCTTGCCATGCACATTATTCACCACCGACAGCAAACGGCGCACATCATAGTCACTCATCTCACTCAGCAAGCCATTCTTGAGCATCGTCTTCGCCAGCTCCGTCACACTCGCCACAGTGCTCATGTCATAAGCACGCTGCAGGCGCATCGCCTTGTTCAGTTCACTCAGCCGCCCGCCAATAGCCCGAGCACCCGAGCGCAAATCATCAAGCTCACCCTCATGCAACCGCTCAACGTCAGCCTTCATCTTCTCCACAACGTCCTTCAGTTCATCACTCCCCTCACGGAACATGATACCATTCTCACCACTCGCCGAGCGAGCCTCGTCAGTCTGACCAAGCTCATGCTGCATCTTCACATCTTCAGCCTTCTCAAACACCGAACCGCCATCACGCTCAGCAAGCCCCTTCCAGCTACGCCACAATATGTAGCGCAAATCATTGTCCGTCAACTTAAAGCCAAGCTTTATGCCAACCTTCCTCAGCAAGTCCGTCAAGAAATCCCTCACCTTCGCAAAGAAGCCCTGGTTCTCCGGCTTCACATACTCACCGTCCTCGGCCAAGTGCGCCATATACTCCTCAGTAGCCTTGCGCTTGTCACCATTATACTTCTTCTCAGCCATCTCGTCAATGGTCTGCTTGATGCCCTCCTCAGCATTGTTGTACACGTTGTCAAGGAATGTGTCAAAGTGTTCTTCGCCCACAAGGTTACGTAGCCCCTTGTGCGCCACCACCTCGTGGAACACCGTCTCACGCACATCAGCCGCATTCTTGTTATTAGGCAGCACAATCGTCACACGTCCGGTCCTCACATCATACCAGCCCTTAGCCTTCGCCTGTCTGCCGGTCAAGCCCTCAGTGCTTGTCACCACATCTACTTCACCCTCCACGTGCATCTGCCGCGCAAGGTCATTGGCAGCCTGCTGCTTGGCTTTTTGTGAGGCAGAAAGTTGCAAGGTTTCAAAATCTTTTACTACATTTGCAGCAGATAAAAGCTCTTCGCTTGTTATTGTGGTTCCAGCATGGGGCTGGAGGGCCTCGATAAAGTGGAGGGCTTTTTCTTTATCCACATTTGTAATTTTACCTTGATTTATCCAATGTATGATACCGCGCACTTCCTTTGGATAAAGGGTTGTAATCTCGTTTACAGTAAGCAACACTCCGCCTTTTCTGTTCTGCTCTGTTGTGCGCAATGCTGCTATAAAATTTCTTCCATCTTTTTTCAATTCTGTAAGTATAACGAATCCACCCTTCCCATTTGTATTTTCAAATAGTGCTATCGGATTATGGACCGCTATCGGCAAATCATGTATATCTTCTGCTGAATAAGGGTGGTGGTTTGAATAATTCTCTGATGATTTCCTTACAAGTTTGTCATAATCCAACACTATTTCAGCATCAGATACTCCTCCATCTTTCAAAAATTCGCTTGAACGACCGAGGTGCAACACCTTGTCTTTCTGATTAGGATTACTTACCAATTCGTCTAATCGCTCATTAAACTTTTGGTTAATCTGGTCAAGTTCTTCGCTTGTGCGGTACCTCACATCTTCCACATTCTCGTCAAAACGCTTCGAAGGAGCAATAATCTCGCCATTATCATCACGCGTCACAAGGTCATTCAACTTGCGGCTGTTCTCCACATTCTTATACTTGTAGCCCTTGCCATCGTCAAAGCCCCATTCGTTGACATCGTTGCCGTCCCACCAAAGCTCACCAGCTGGCACCTCATCTTCAATGATGCGGTACTTACCTTCCAAACGGTTGTTGCCATGCATCTCTGCATACTCCTTCGAGGGGGTCACCCAGTCACCATTGCGCAATTTGCTCTCCTTTACTGAGGTAGGCACAGTGCGATACACCTTTATTTTTACCTCCTTCTTACCGTTCCGTATGTCGTCAATGGCCGTCTGTATCGCCTTGCCGCTCTCCTTGCTTGTTGACAAGCCTTGCGAGTATTTATCAGGATGCACAAAAATGTCTTCTGGTTGGTTGCTGTAGCCTGCCGCCATGTCCTCCACATTGAGGTTAGGCGAGTCTTCGCCAACAGCGTCACGTCTCGCTTCGTCCGTCTCATAACCAGGGTTCGACGGTGCCACCCATGCACCCACACCCTGGTACTCACTTTCAGTATCGCCATAACCCTTGCGGCGGGCAGCCTCGTCAAGCATCTCGCGGGCAGCAGCATCGTCACCACGCTCAACCGCCTCAAAATAACGCCTGTCAAGTTCCTCTTCCGGCAACAAACGCAACTCATCAGCACGAGCCTTACGTTTTGCCGCCTCCTCCTCGGCACGCTTTCGGGCAGCCTCCATAACGCCACGTTCACGCATCTCAGCATCAATATACTCCTGCCGCAACACCTCTATGTCACCATAACGTTCAGCCAACTCCTTTTGCACAGGGCGGAACAACTTGCCAAACTCCGAAAGCTTCATGCCACGGTTTGCCACACGCATCGTACGGCGTATTTCAGTCAAGGCAAAATTAGCCTTTTGCAAGTTGCCAGTCTTTATGCCCAACGCATAATCCTTCACCATATCCTCGCTGACACCATACCGGCTGGCAAATGCCGTGTAGTCCTCCGCGTCACGCACATTCTCGCCAGCACCCTTCTCGCCCATGAATTGATAGCGCATCTTCTCCTTCTGCGCCTTATCCCCCATGAACTTTCTCGGGTCCACACCGTCAAGCAAATCCTTCATCACTCTGTCAGCCACCTCCTCGGCACTCGTGTAGTGAATGTGAAGGAAGTCTGCCACAGCCTTCCAAAACTTGTCAATGGCACGCTTCACACGCTGCAGCGCACTCACAGCCTCAGCCTTGCCCATCACGCCATCACCCTCAGCAGCAGCCTTGCGCATCTCCTCACGAAGTCGCTCCGCACCCCGTCGGCCCGAATACGTGGCAAGCACCTCATCAGCAATCTCATCGTCCGTTTCAAGTTCGGGATAGGTTTTCTTCACCTCCTCCCAAACATTGGTGCCCTTCATCAAGTCAACCACATTCTTCCACTCCTTCACATTGTTCGCCTTCAGCGCACTCGCCCACAAGTGGGCATACTCATGCACAGGTGTCTCAGCATTCGCAATCCTCGGGTCATAGTAAATCTTGCCGCCAACAGTAAAGCCATAAGCCTCACCATTCTTGGTCTTGAAAAAGCGCACATGGTCAGTTATCTCCGCGTCATTCTCGTTGAAGATGACATAGTTCTTCGCACCGTCCTTACGGCCGCCACTGCGAAATTCTGCCGGATATTTAATGCCAGCATAACCTAACGACGATAGTAATTGCGATGCTTTCTTGTCACTGCCAAGCAACTCCGCAAGTTGTACGTAAGTATCAGAGAACAAAGTTCTTGGAGCAAATTTATCAAGTTCTTTATTCAGCTCGCTTAGCCTTCCTTCATACGCTTCTTTTAGTTCCTTATCAGCACGTAAAATACTTACCAAGCGTGACACCAAATCCTTACCAGTCTCTGAATTCCAATCCAGATAATTCTTACCATTGTCTTCGGGAATTTCTATGGCGTAGAGGTGACTTTTAGGCTTTCTGATACGAATGCCTTTTAATGAGAGTAAGGTTCGTGCCGCCTTAATTTTCCCCTCCGCATAGTTTCTTGTATCGCCTATGCTTTGATAAAACAGATTTTTATATTGAACCAAATCGCCTTTCTTCAATATGTCTTTAGCTCTTGTTACACCATGCCGTTCAAGATTGTACATGAAGTCATTAAGCATATTCTCGTTCCTGTCTCCTATCTTGCCCAGTACATAATCATGAAATTCATCAGAAGGCATTTCTTTACCACCATATAAATATGTTGGCTTTTTGCGGGCGCTTTCGGCATAAGTCCTGCCAATACCTTCTACCTCAGTCACATAAGTGCCCCAGCCATAAGCCTGCGCACCTTCGCCCTCGCCCATGTGGCTATGGTCAAAGTGGTCAAACTCAGCACCACTGCCGTGGTACACGCGGTGCTCCTTCGCACCATCATCGTTCGCCATGTCAAGCACACGCTGCCCTTCTTCCGTGCCAAGCACATCAAGGCCACTGCCCTTCATGTGCTCTATCACCACATCACGAAGAACAGTCTCCTCTTTCGACGGCTTGTGCACCATCTCAACACTATGTGCCGTTTCACCACCATCACCACTCGTCAAGAATATCTGGTCCTCACGGCACACGTCCTCAGTCTCAGCAGCAAGGCTCGCACGGCGCTCCTCCGCACTCATGCCCATACGTCTCTCCACATTGCGGCTCTCCACCTAACCGGCAAGCGACTTATAACTGCCAAAGTCATCATCACCTACAGATGCCTCGTAAAGCCCCCTGTTCTTCTTGATGAGCTCCTTCGCCTCAGCCTCCTTGCCCTCAGCACGCAACTGCCTTATCTGCTTCGTCACCTCGGCCATCTGCTTCTTTATCTCCGACCGCACCATCGCAGGACTGCCACCCCTGGCAAAACCCTCAATCTTCTGAATAGCGTGCTGAACCTCATGGGTCAATATACCATTCATATACTTCAGCTCATCAGCATGAATAGTAATGGTATTCGTCTTCGCATCATAATCACCAGTCGAAGGCATGTCACCAGTCACAGCATCTGTCACAATACGCGTCTCCTTCAACTGCGGATAAGCCTTAAACAGTTCCGGAGCATCAACCACATCAGCAAGCTTGCCATCATTCCAAAGCATGTCCTCATCAAAACGCTTCACAACATGCCCGTCAATATCCATCGTCTCCTTTATCTTAGCATCAGGCATCTCATAACGCCACTTGCCGTCTGCACCACGTTCCCAGCCAGTAGCCATCTTGATAGCCTTGGCGTCCTTCTTCTCAGCCTCCATCTCGCGAGCCACACTTAGGTTGTCAAGTCGCGTGTTCACCTCATCGGCATGGTCGGCACGCTCCGCACCCTTCTCGCCAATAAATTGCTCACGAATTTTGTTGTAATCCTCAAAAAACTTACCGTCACCGTAGGATTTCTCAACACCATTCAGTAAATTTGCAGCAGTTATAGAGTTGTTTGTATTGGGGTCATCATCTTCGGGTTTGACCAATGTTCCTGCAAGCAACTCTATTTTTGTTGCTTCATAGCTATATGCTTTCTTTGCAAGTTCCTCATTTTGAGTATCCTCCTTCAGCGTAACCTTAACCCTATACACCTTTCCGTCCATACGTACTGCACCATACAATCTGTGTATGGTTACATCTGGATTGATGCCATTCTCTGCCGAACGCACACCATCTTTCCCCTTCTTAAAGTCCGCATGCTGTTCTGCATCTACACTTTCACGAATAACATCAGGCAACACCTTCAACACAGCCAAGTGAACGTCCTTGCTCTCACTCTTGTCAACTGCACTCTGCGACAAATATTTGTCAACGGCCGCATTGCTGATGCGTATATCACCCTTGCCACCAGTCTCTTCACCGCTATAAGTTCGTGCTATATGCTCCTTCGCCCAAGTCTTAGCTTCGGCATAATTCTTAAAGCCATGCTCGGACTTAGTTTCCACTATATTGATACGCGTTTCAGGACGAAGGCTCTTGCCACCGTCCATCATACTTCTCGGGTCCACGCCGTCAAGCAAATCCTTCATCACTCTGTCAGCCACCTCCTCAGCACTCGTATAGTGAATGTGAAGGAAGTCTGCCACAGCCTTCCAGAACCTGTCAATGGCACGCTTCACACGCTGCAGCGCACTCACAGCCTCAGCCTTGCCCATCACGCCATCACCCTCAGCAGCAGCCTTGCGCATCTCCTCACGAAGTCGCTCCGCACCCCGTCGGCCCGAATACGTGGCAAGCACCTCATCAGCAATCTCATCGTCCGTTTCAAGTTCGGGATAGGTTTTCTTCACCTCCTCCCAAACATTGGTGCCCTTCATCAAGTCAACCACATTCTTCCACTCCTTCACATTGTTCGCCTTCAGCGCACTCGCCCACAAGTGGGCATACTCATGCACAGGTGTCTCAGCATTCGCAATCCTCGGGTCATAGTAAATCTTGCCGCCAACAGTAAAGCCATAAGCCTCGCCATTCTTGGTCTTGAAAAAGCGCACATGGTCAGTTATCTCCGCATCATTCTCGTTGAAGATAACATAGTTCTTCGCATCGTCCTTACGGCCGCCACTGCGAAATTCTGCCGGATATTTAATGCCGGCATAACCTAACGACGATAGTAATTGCGATGCCTTCTTGTCACTGCCAAGAGCACGTTCCAACTGACGGTAGATGGCAGCGCCATTCCTTGCCGAAACGTCCACGCCCTTGTTTGACAACAAAGGATTAGACAACCATCTCCCATTCACCACCTCATCACCATACTTTTCTCTCAGATACTCTGTAATGCGGTCAATAGTTTCAGCTGGCACAGGCCCATTCCAATCCAAATAATTTCCACCATTGTCATCGGGAATTTCAACAGTGTAAAGGTAATTATGTGGTTCATAATCCTTTAACTGTTCCTCCCATTCCGAGATTTGAGCTTCCACTTCTGCCTTATATTCCCCTTTAAGGAAAGGCAACTGCTCCTTGGCACGATAGATATTCGATTCAAGTTCACTACGTTTCAAAGACCACTCCTCACGGCTCATTGAAATTCCGTTCTTTGAACGTATCGCATACCCCTCGCCAATGCCTCTCACCTCGGTCACATAAGTGCCCCAGCCATAAGCCTGCGCGCCTTCGCCCTCGCCCATGTGGCTATGGTCAAAGTGGTCAAACTCAGCACCACTGCCGTGGTACACGCGGTGCTCCTTCGCACCATCATCGTTCGCCATGTCAAGCACACGCTGCCCTTCTTCCGTGCCAAGCACATCAAGGCCACTGCCCTTCATGTGCTCTATCACCACATCACGAAGTATAGACTCCTCACGCGTAGGAGGTTGTGCCGACTTTCCGACAGCCTTCTGTTGACGCAAATCTTCTGGCAAAGCACTATACTTCTGCGTTACCATTTCATCTGCGGCATCTATTTCCTTCTTTGCCTCTGCATACATCTGCTTTAGCACGGGGTCAGCCTTCATTGCTTTGCGCTCCTGCAATCCTTTTTCTGAAGTGCTTTCTGCCGATGTCGTAGCCTGAGTAGGATAATGTTCAAAAACATAGTCCTGTATTTTATTCCCCCATTTCTGTTCCACGTCTTCCAGATGGTCTAAAGCCTTTTCATATTCAAGGACTTCATTCCGCTCCACACTCTCACCCTCACCCGAAGGCACAACACCATTCTTCACCGACGAGTAATCACCAAAAGGCTTTGTCTTGCGCTTGCTTGATGCAATCCACTTCTCAAAGTCTTCGAGGTTCACAGCAGTCACGTCAATTCTACGACCATTCTCCCAACCATTCTCATAGTTAGCAAGATAGTCGCTCTTTGCTTCGTCAGCATCGTTGAATCCAAGCATCACCTTATGCTCGTCAAAACTGCCATCTGGGTTGTACTGGTCCACTACAAACACCTTGCGTCCGTTCCAACCATCAATGTCATTAGAGAGGAACACGTCTATATGGTCACCATCAACACCCACTGCACCACGAATGTAGCCATAAGTGTTGTTCATCTTGCTTTCCCACTGCTTGCCGTCAGCGTCAGTGCCTTTACGCACACTGCCCTGCGGCTGCTCAATGGTGATGTCGAACGTGCCAACTTGCACATGTCCCTTCTTATAGTTGCCGGCTTCTTTCTGCGCCTCTGTCGGTTCGGTGTTCACTTCGGCTGAGGCGGTGGCTATCTTCTCACTCAACGGGGTGTCACCCTTACCCGAAGGCAAAGCATCTCCAGTGGCCGACGATTTCTCACCATCGGTCACACCAACTTTAGCACCCTCCAACGAAGAAGCCGCTACTTCCTTGCCATCACTTACTGTTGAGCGTCCCCGCTCTGACGAGACTTCACCTCCTTCAGAGCCATTGACAGGGCGTCCGACTCCTCCATTTGCGGATTCTCCTTCAACATTCGCTCCATTATTTGAGCCACCTCTGTTGTCACCCTCACTCGCATTGTCATGCCGCTCGGCATTCTCACGGGCACGAATATTGTATTGTCGTTCATTTTCTCTTGCTTTATATGCACGTTTAATTATAAATTGCAGCGTAGGATTCTTTGTGATGCCGTCAAGCACTTGCTCACCTTCCACCACCATGCGTGCCACTGCATGAGCTATAACCTCATCGGCGAGCATCTTGTTCACGTCCTTGCCCTCTGCCTCCAATCTCTCGGCCTCCCTGTCGTAATGCTCACCTTGCGACATTTCACGCAATATTTCACGAAGCTCGTCACGCGTCACTTCATGCGTATCTTCCAACGCATACGTCAACGCATTCACATTCTCGGGAAACTCCGCATTATCAGCATGAGTATACTCATGGGCAAGTGTCTCATTCACATCTTTGTCAAAGGTCTCACAACCCTCCACGTAAACATACACCTTGCCCTTAGTATAATAGGCAGGCATGTGCGCACCATCATCAATCCACTCAACATACTTCGCCCTGTCCTTCTCAGGCACAGCCGCCAAAAAGTCCTCACGCGTCAGCAAGAACTCCGGCACAGGGTAACCATTCTCCTCAGCAAAACGCGCAATGCCATCACGCATCTCACCAAGCACACGCTTACGCTCATCACCCTCAGCAGTCTTCAGCTGCGCTGCAAGGCCGTCAAAAGCCTCACTTAATCCACGCTCGCTGCCCGCGCCGCCTTGATGGCTCGGGCCAGCAACATCGCCTTGTTCGCCGCCTTCGCCTCCGACGCCTTGTCCGTCTGCAACGGACGGGGTTCTTCTATCGTATTCTTGTCCATTGTTTAATAACTCATTTACCTCGTTAATAATCTGTCCCTTACTCTTCACACCACCGGCAAACATGTCACCAATGCCCTGGGCAGAGTCTGCCGCCTGCGTGTTATAAAACGACAGCACCTTCTTCAGCTGCGTCACACGCCCATCGTTCATCACGTCTGCCAGCATCATCACAGCAGCATTGTTGTAGTCTGCCACCGTCGCACCATCGTCCAGCTGGAACAAGTTACCCTGGCGCGCATGCTGGCTCACATGCTGACCAAGCTTAAAACCAGCCTTGCGGGCCTTATACACCAAGTCTACAGCAGCAGCCAACTCCTTCGACAAGTCATAACCACCACCCAGGCGGTGACAAGCCACCACCTCAGGCAAAGCAGCCATCACAGCCTTGCGCATACTCTTCACCTCAGTAATCTGACGCACAGCATCAGGGCTGCCCTGGAACACCTTGCCCACAAGCACACCCTCAACCATAGCCTGACCGCTCTCGCTCAAACGGCCACCGTCAAACAACTGCGCCATCTCTGTCTGAGGTATCACGCCAGCATCAGCCAACTCCTTCACCACAGAAGCAGTAGCAGCATCATCAGCATAAAACTCAGCCAACGACTCATGACGCCCTATCACGTCCATCACACGGCCAAACAAAGCATCGTCCACCACCTTTCCAAGCTTCACAGCCATCTCAGTACGGCTCTGGCTCTTCTGCTCACGCTGGTTGAACTTCGCAAAGGTCTCCGACGTGTAAGGCATCTCACCATCAGGCACAAACACCACACGCGGGTGCTCAAACCCTTCCACCTGCTCCGTCGTAAAACCGAACTTGCCGGCATGCCCGCGAAGATACGCATTATATTTCGCATCACTACCATTCAAAGCCGCAATTTCACCAGCCATGGTACGGCCGTTACCCGACAGCACCACACCATCACCACTCACCACCACAGGGCTTTGCAGCGCACGGCTGTCATAATCTGCCGCCATGCCACGCGTCACCTGCTGGGCCTCAGCGTCACGCTTATAGTCACGGTCATTCACAGTCTCACCATTCACGTCCACAGGGTAACCCTCAGTCTCCGCAAACCCGTTCGTAGCCTGGTGCGAAGCACTCGCCGCACCACTCTCCGTCAGCACATAATGACCGGTCACCACCTCACCATTAGGCAAAGTAATCTCATCTGCACCACCATCTACCTTCGGAGCATTCTCCCACTTCTCCTTAATGGCAGGAGCCACAGCGTTACTCCCCAAAGCCTCCTGCTCGGCAGCCTTCTGCGCCATCTCAGCCTTGCGCTGCTCCTCCTGCGCCACGGCATCGTCATACAACGCCTTGTCCTTCTCCTTGCGCGCACGCCGTTCCTCAAGCAACACCTTGTCACGCTCAGCCTTCACCGCATGCCAGTAGTCCACAGCCTTCTGAGCCTCAGCCACACGAGCCTCATAGTCTGCCTTAGCCTCCTTGTAAGCCGCAATGTTTGTGCCCATCTTAGGAGCCTTGCCCTTAACCTTTTCAAGATTCTTCTCAGCCTCAGCCACCTTGTTCTCCACAAAAGCATTCGCCTCCTCAGCATCAAGACCACTCTCCTTGAACACATAGTCATGACCACGCTTCGGAGTCGTCGCAAGCCAGTCCTCCTCCTGCACCGCATTCTTCCCCTTGCCAACAACACGCATCGGCATAGGAGCATTTTCCTGCACTTCAGCTTGTGGCACTTCCGCTTGCACACCCGAAGATTGCTCCGCACCTTTGCTCTCAGAATACAAGTCGGGTTGAGGAGTGGAGTTACCCTGATTATCAGTCAGGTCCACTTTCGCTTCAGACGGTTCTTCTGTCTTCTGCGCACGCTTCAGCACACCGCTTTCCACCATCTGCTCAAACATGCCATCTTCATACGTCTGCTCCTTCCCGTCTGCGCCAACAGCCACCACCTTGTCGCCATCAACGCGCTTAACGGTCAGCGCATTACCATCGCTGTCTTCAAACACGTCACCAGCCTTCAAGCCCTCCGTTGCTACATCAGGAGCAGCCTCCGCCTTGGGTTCAAGCACCTCAGCATCACCACTCTCCAGCTTCGCATCAAGCGCACTACGGGTCCAAGCAAGTTCCTTCCCGTGCTCGTCAACAAGCACCACAGTCTTCTCACCTGCCGACTTTACGTCATACTCATGCCCATTTATCTCAACACGGCTGCCATCTGTGTAGGCAGGTTCCACAACTTCCGCCTTGCCACCATCAGCAGACACATCGCCATTGGTTGCCGCATTACTCTCGGCAGCCGCATTACCCTCGGCAGTTCCCTCGCCATTGGCAGCAGCCTCCTTCGCACGCTCGTTCGCCATATACGCCTCCGACAGTGTGCTCGGGTCCGCTGGCTCACCAACATTCATTAGCTGGTCCGGACTCGTATACTCATACTTGCCCGTCTCAGCATCACACACAACAATACTCTTGTCCGACTTCGCCACATCTATGCCCGACTTGTCCGCATATTGCACCACATCGCCATCAATAACATACACCTTTCTGTCACCAACCTTCATCGTGGCTGGCACCACCTTTCCGCTGCCCTTGTGCGTACGGTGCTTGGCATAGGCTTCAGCAAATTGCTCCGGACCCTGAAGTTGTGCATCGGGGGGTGTCGCCGCACCATCTGACGCCGATTTGTCATAAAGTCTTTCAAGATAGGTTTGCACAGCCTGCTTCTCTGCATCAGTGCGCTCTGCTTCTGGCTTGCCCAAAGCCTTGTCCACCTCCACACCAGTCTGTTCGGCAATATCCTTACGTATGTTTTCCGGCAACAACGTCTTGGCCCTCTCCACCGCTTCGGGGTTCGACGCAATAGCCTCGTCTATCGATTTCGCAAGGTCCTTATAACTGTCATAATCTTTGTTGCCCTTCTTCACCTCGCCGTACACGCGCATGGCCTCATTCACATCGGCATTCGGAGCCACAGCCTTTATAGCAGTCTCTACCACAGCGGCATTGGCCTGCATCTCCTTATATTGCTCGCCCATGTCAACGCTGTTGAGCTCTGCCTGGCGTTTGATTTTGGCCTCCTCTCTCTTGGCCGATGCCTCATCTGTAAAGCGTCTGCTCGTCACTACCTCGCCTTCCGACGTCACCGACTTCACCCAGATGTTGCCCTTGTCGTCCTTACCCACGTTATAACCGATAATAGTACCCATCGGCAACAGACGGCCCGTCAGCATATAATAAGCCTTCGCCCTTGCCGCCTGGCTCACATTCGGGTCTTGCATGAGTTTCTCCATCGTGGCATAACCGTCAAACTCGGGGTGCTGCTGCAACCACTTCATTTTCGGGTCTGCCTCTGCCTCTTTCTTGCCACTCCCCACATCAAAGTATGCCGTCAAGCCATCAGTGTTTTTGGGGCGTTTCGGCTGACTGGGCTTCTTCTGCGGCAGTACTTTCTCGGTGGGCGTAAGCAGCGATGCAAGGTTGCCATAACCCATCTGCTTCAACTCGGCAAGTTCCTCCTTCGTAAATCTAACGTCTGGCTGATTGCCATTCCATTGCTTGTTCGCACCCGCGTCCATGCTTCTTTTCAAGTTCTCCACAAAACCTCTGCGGTTCTTGTTGCGCTCCTCCATGGTCCGCGGATTTTCCACAGGGCACATTCCGGCTATAACCTGGCCAGCTGACTTAACCATGTGCTGACCCTTGAAGCCGACAATCATTGCCATGCTTTCGGTCCACGCGTCCACAAAACTCTCTTGTCCAGAAATAACTGCCGGCATGGCAAATATCGTACCTTCGGCCACGGCTGATGTCGCTACCTCGCCAAGTCTTGTCGCCACCTTGCCAGTCGCGCTGGTCGTGGTTTGCACCACTTTGTCTGCCACATTGCCCACCAACGGCGACACCATACCGGTCGCCGCGCCAAGTCCGGCACCTTTCAGGGCCGACAAAGCCACAGCACCTGCCGAATAGCCCTCATTCTCGCGAGTCTCGGGGTTCACGTGTCCGCCATACACCCACTGTCTTTCGGCCTCCTTCACGCCTTCGTAGGTGCCCATCATGCCCATGCCGCTTGCCGCACCAGTCGCTAACCTGCCTGCCATCGTGCTGCCAAACAAACGGGCACCCACACCAGGAGCACTCCCCAGCACAAAGCGGCCGCCTATGTTCAATGCAGCCCTACCGCCAAGCGAACCTACATATACACCAACCCAGTTCGTCGGGTCAAACGCCATGCCCGTAGCCGTACCGAACACACCAGTCCAACGGTGGCTCTTGCCATATTCCTCATTGGCTGCTTCGTAGGCCGCCATGTCGCCTGTCGTGCCAGCCCCGTAGCGCGCCAGACCTCTGAACACACTTGTCAACAGGTTCGCATCAACGGCTTTCCTAAGAAAGAAATCCAACTGGCTTTTGGGCGCATTCATCTTAACCGCATACTTGTACACAGCATTCTGCACAAGTGCACGTGCCTCTTTCTCCGCCGACGCCTGCACCTGTCTCTCCAACGCATTCGGGTACATCTTTCTAAGGCGCGCATAGCACGATGCCGTCATCTGCTTGCCCACACGCGCCCAGGCGTTGTCACTCATCTTCTGCAAGTCAAAGTGCTTAAGTCGCGACTCTTCATTCTTGCCTGAGTTTGTGGCCCCATCTACAACGTGCATTTCACGACCTCCACGAAGCCATGGATTACCTCCATACACTTCTTTCGCATTCGCATTTCTTTCAGCATCGTACGCCTTCTGGGCTTCCTTCCATAATTGGGCCGCAACAGCAGTAGCAGGTGCTTGCGCAGCCACCGCTTGCTTGTCGTTATAGTCATTATAGCCAGGATAAAGTTGCTGCTGTACCGACTGGTCTATTTCATTCTGCTCCAAGTCAGCCAAAGCACGGCTCGTATACTCATTACCCGACTCTGTCAGGTAAACCGGCTCCATCTTACCATTCTTAGGGTTAAACCTCGGTTCCAATTCCACCACACGGCTGTTCCTGTTCATGCCAAGTTGATACCCACCACCCTTGACACCCAAACCCATGGCACCACCAGGGGAATGAAACAATTTTATCGGTCTACTAAGTACTTTCTTCCCGCGCTGCACCGATGCGCCAACCTGTTGCGACATCTGTTGCGCCCTCGCTATATATGCCTGTCGCTGTGCCGCCGTCAACCGCCCGTTACGCGGTTTCGGCTTCGCGGCTGGCGCACGCTGTACCGGTGCTGCGGCCTGTGCTGTCTGTTGAGGGTGGGCAGTCTGCACCGCTGCTGGCTTCTGTGCCGCGGCAACGGGGGCTGAAGGCTTAATAGGGTGTACACCAAGCCACTGGGCAAATTGTTCATAAGTGCCAGGGTCGCCACCACTTTTCTTGAGGTCTTCATACACCATTCTACGGTTCTTATATCCTTGCTCTCTTGGCGCATTCAGAAAGTCATAAAATTGTTCTTCCGTACCACAATCACCTCCGGCTTCTTGCAGGTCATGGTATACTCGTTTGCCGTTAGCAGATAGTTTTTTCTTCTTTGGTCCTGTCTCCATATTTCGTTCGGTATGTTCGGTTGTTCGGTTTATTAGTAATACTTCCGCCCTTTCAAAGGCTTGTCTTTTTTATGCGTCCTCACCTTCGTCGTTGTTGAACGCCTTTTGACGCCCCACTGGTCAACATAATCTCTTGTCGTTGTCTCTGTATAGTCCTTACCGGCAGAGCTCTTCGAGCCTCCGCCCTTCTTGCCAGACGTGCCATTGCCGCTTCTATTTGCCTTCTTTTCTAATGCTCTATTCCTGGCAGCAATCGCTTCAGATTCTGCCACTTTATAGGGCAACATACGGGTCAGGCATTCGGCTTTCGTGTTATAGTACGCAAACGCTGCGTCGTCCTTCCTGTTCATGGCATCAATTCTGCCAGCCTGGGCAGCAGCAAGTGCCTGCTTGCGTGCCAATTCAGCATCAAGTCGGTCTTGGTTCGCCTCGTCTATCGCAATCTTGCGCTTCCATTCCGAGTTCTGGTTAGCAAGTTCCTGCATCTTCGCTGTATAGTTAAGGTAATTGTCCTCACGTTCCTTACGTGCAGCCTTGGCCTTGTCATAACGCTCACGCCACTTCGGCAACATACCATTCTGAGCCTCATACATGCTCGGCGCACCCTTGCTCGACGTCACCATATTACTGATAGCTGATATGCCATCACCCAATGCCGCAATTATAGCATTCGCACGCTCGCGTTTCACACGCTTCTTGCGCTCATCTTCTGTCTCCGGAGCATAATTGGCACGGCCCTTCTTAAGCAACTCAAGCATCTCTGCCATACCACGCTCACGCATCTCCTCCGACTTATCATCGGTCAGAGGCTTGTGCGTATATCTATACGTCTGTGCAGGGGGCAAATCATCATTGCCGCCCGCATTCTGTGCTGAGGCATCTGCCACTCCACCAGCAGCCTGTTGTCCAGCCTCCGTTGTCGTACCGCTTGTCGTCTGTCCAGTCTGTTGCGTCTGTCCAGTCTGCTTCGTCTGTCCAGTCTGCTTCGTCTGAGTTGCTGCTGGCACGGCTACAGCCTTTTTCTTGTCATCGTCTGTATCTGTCATCATAAATGATATGTCATTGTAGAATAATCAGGGCGTTCCGCATTTTTCTGTGCTTGTGCTCTTGCCTTTTCAATAGATTTCATGGCACCATACTCCGGCGTTCCAGCTTCATATTCCGGTGTTACGTTCTCCGGTGTTACGGAAGTTCCACTCGATTTTTTTGCCGAACTCTTCCCCACCGAATCACCACTATCTATTGCCGATGCCAAATTGCCCGCCGTCGCGCCAACCTGTCTCACAGCCTCAGCAGTGTTCTGAGCCTTCTGAGCATCAAGTCCAATCTCCTCGCGCGCAATATTATGCTGCTGGTTGCGGTAGCTATCCTCTATCGAGTCCTTGCGAGCCTCACCGGCAGCAGCTATCTGGCTCGTCGCGTCAGCAAGGGCCTTCGCGTTAGCCTCCTTTGTAGCCGCCACACTCTCCTCTGTACCACCAACTACCGCCTGGGTCGCTGCAGCCTCCTTGTTGCGCCGACGTATCGACTCCTCCGCCAGTCGCAACACACGCTGGGCATCAGCGCGCTGTGTCACATCTTCATTCATGCGTCTGTTATACCAAGCAGTGTTCTCCGCCTTCTCGTTTGCAAGGGCATCTGCCTGCTTCTGTGCAGCCTTACGTGCCTTTATGCCGCCATATATCTGGCTGCCTATCGACACCGCCGCACCTATCAAAGCTCCAATCATAGTTTTTCTCTCTTAATTGATTATATATAGCACGAAATTAGTGCAACAACCTTTCACACACACTTTATTTCCACCTTACAAAACTATTGCCGTCCGGCAAAACCGCTACTTTTAAGTTGAGTAGTTGATGAGTTGGAGTTTCAAGTTGAAAAGTTTAGAAGTTGAAAAGTTAAGAAGTCACCTCTGCGAGTCCAACCTCCAAAACATTCCTCTTAACTCCTGAACTTTTCAACTTTTCAACTTTCCCCTCAACTCTTCACCCCCGTGCTACCTATCCCGTTAGCACCTCTCTCGCTGTCTGATAGCTCCTCTGCCTCCACATACTCAACCGATGGTATAGGCATAATCACAGCCTGCGCTATGCGGTCACCTACCTCGTAGTCACAATCAAGCCCACGAAACATAACGTGCACCTCACCACGGTAGCCACTATCCACCACGCCCACACAATTTGCCATGAGCGCATGGTGCTTGTAGCTGCTGCTACGAGGAAATACGAACATCGCGTAACCATCAGGTATCTCAAATGCAAGCCCCGTGCCGTACACCACAGCATTATGTTTCTTGTCTATACACCTCGATGTCGCCACCAGGTCAAAACCAGCATCACCAACATTCATTCGCTGCGGCATCACCGTATTCTCACTTAATTTCTTTGTTTTAATTATAAGCATCTTTCAAAATGTGTATTTTCAGTTACAGTCTTGCTCTGTGTGAAGCCATTACACGCGGTAAGCACAGAATTAGAAAAGAATTTCGGGCATCGTCCTTTGGCGAACCTCAGGCAATCACCGCATTGCCCCGTTGTCTTGCTGTTTGTCATATTGCCGTAATAGTCTTATTGCCTCGTCCAAGGCTTCACCATATTCCTTTGCCGTTAATGGCATCTCGCTTATTGCACCTCTGCGCCATTTCTGGTGCAGATGCAGGGCGTGAATAACTTGTTTTGTAGTCATATTATCTCTAATTAAAATTGCGCCCTCCGTGGCCACGAACCACGCGCTGCCGACACCACTGCACCATTAAAAATCAATTCTTTTGTATTAAGTTAATAAAATTGTGGCGTTGCAGAGAGGGCTTATTTCTATTGTTAATTGTCGTTCATTTGTTGTTTCGTATTTGATTGTTTAGTACTTTTGCAGTGATTCCTATTGGAGCTAACACCTCCCGAGGCAAACTTCCGATGCCTCTATCTCTTCTCGCTGAGAAAAGAAACAAGCCCATTGTCCTGCACTTTGGGCTTTTTCGTTGTCTGTCGGAAGCAGACAACTCGCCAACCGCAATAAAGCGGTTGAGCATAGCCAGAAAGGAGGTGTTAGCATGAAATCCAATAGAAATCAAAAGGAGAATGGCGTTGTTCGCGTATTCTGTAAGTATATCACGAAAAATGGTGTACGCATTTACCCGAAGAATGGTTCTATATTCTCTTTCGTTGTAGATAACAGAAAGGCGTAATATCGTCACTCATGGAACGTGTTGCAGGCACGTTCTTTTTTTGTACCCCACCTCGGACACGGACCGAGTGTTACCCGACCTCGGGCAATTAAAACAAATCCAACTAAAACAAAACCATTATATTTATGAAGTAAATAAAATATGAGGTTGGTAAGTGGGGTATGTCTGTTGCTAATTAACTGCTCGCAATCGGTGGCCCGTCATGACGGTTGATGTCCTTCCAGAGCCAGTAAACAAACAACATTAGTGCTATTACTATCAGTAGTTTCATGTTTGTTGATTTTTAGAATTAGCGGCCACATAACCGCGAATAAAACCCTTAAGACAGGCTTTCGCCATAAGTGGCGTACAAGTGCTTTGCTCGCCACACTCGTCACAGCGAATGCGGTCGGCAGCCTCACGCGCCCTCTGTTGGAGTGTCCTTTGCATAAGCCATTTTTTTGTAGTGTTCAACAATGTGTTCAAGGTCTCTGCGAGCCTCGCTGCGGCCCTCATAATATCCGTTCTCTCTGCCAATATCCTTGCCAGCAAGGTAAGCCCCGTAAACGCAAAGAACAAAAGTCACAGCATAAAAAATCGCTTCTATCATGCCTTGCCCTCCTCTTTACCATTTAGGCGTTTCCACTCATCATCAAGGTAAGCTTTCTCCTGCTCCTTGCTCATGAGTCCCTGCACATAATTCATGTCTCTTTTGAGCATCTCTATTCGGTCAGGCGCAAAGGTCACTACCTTGTATCTATCTGAGCCGCACAGAGCATACTCGCACAATTCACCAAGTGCCAAATAGCACTGTTCAAAGTCCGTGTGGTCAGAGTTCTGTATGGCATTGTCTAACACTGCATACATCTCCTTTATTTCTTCTACTAAAATTTTTATTTCCATGTTTTTTAACCGTTTAATTTGTTTACAACTATTTCAACTGGTACGGACAAGGTGCTTACGCCTTTGGCTTGTAAGGGTCGTACGTGCCGAGCAAATGCTTTGTGTCGTCGTTGTAGGGTATGCACTGAATGTAGAAAGTAGGAAGATATCCATCTATTACGCCAAATTTTTCTGCACTATCCTCCTTTAACACAGAAAAAAACGCCGGCTGCCACCTGTCATTATCCCCATCGCGCACCAGCACCTTGTCAAAAGGCTCAAACTTGAAACGCGTGGCTGTCTGCTCTTCTTCATTCGGACAGGGTTCAACGCATTTCTTTTCGGCATTCCATTGCAAATGATGCTCACGCAAGGCTTTGTTCAGTTCAAACACTTCACAATCGCGAGCCGAACGGCACGTGACTTTGCTCGCATGGTGGTTTATGAGAACACTGGACAAGCCTTCCTTTCCGAACCACTCATCTGTGCCAATCCTCATCAGGACATGGAAATAAATAAGACCATCACTCCAGTCGCATTTTTTGAAAATCATGATGTATGTCCGCGGATTTTCACACCAGCTGTCGTGCTCTTTCACAACCATTATGTCGCCATTCTCAAACTGGGCTACGTCCCACTGTCGCAACGCATTTGAAGGGAAAAGGAGGCATTCGCCATAGGCGGACGAGCCGCCCTTTCCACAGTAAAAACGGCCATCTTCCGTAAATTTTACGCGACCTAAGTCAGCATAACGGCCATCTTCCGTAAATTTTACGCGACCTAAGTCAGCATAGTTGTAGGAGCGGCAAAAGATGAGTCCTTCGTCGGCATCTAAATGGTCTAAATACATATCACCTAAAATAGGTGAATAGAGTTTTGTGCCTGTCGGTTGCTTTGCCAAAATGTCCGCAATGTTGATAGTGTTTGTTCTCATAATGTTTTATAATGTTTTGGGAGTTAGTATTGTTGTCGTTATATCGTCACTTGTTTAATCATTATCGGGCAGTCGCGCCCGTTCGGTCTTGTGTAATAGCAAGCCTTGTGAATGTTGTGTCTGTCACTCTCTGTATGCGACAGAGCGAATCGCAAACAAGCCTTGCGCTCCTTGCAGCCTTGCCCGTCACATGATTTAATCTTTGCCATTTTCGTCAAGCTCTTGTATGAGTTGCTCGTAGCTCTTTTTTGTACCAAAAAGACGTTCGGTGACCTTAGATATTGGAAGAAAATGCCCCCAATGGCAGCAGCCATCACTGTTATTTGCCGAATAAAAGATTGGAACTCCATAAGAATCCGTACCGCAGCACACTTCCGCTCTCCATAAATCAGAAGAAGTATCTCTCACCAGACAAGGTTGCCATCTTTGAGGAACAAAGTTGGAATAGTCGCGGTAGTAGGTGGGGACTTCAATGTGGAGGTCTAAGTTGGTTTCTTCGATAACAGCAGAAAACCTACCAGTGTTCAAATACTCGTACTCGCATTCATGTCCGTCTTTTTCCGTCACCAACGCTATTACGCTATATTGTGCTATAACGTCAGACTTATCCTTTCTGTCGGTGCAGATTATCCTTATCTTCCGTCCGTCTCGTGTAACGATGCGCCCTTTAACCTCTTTGTTCGTTATTTTCTTTGCAAGTTCAAGGTTAAAGGGAACTCTTTTGTATGTCGTTCGTGTCATTGTTTATAATTTTTAGGTTTTCTATTCATTGTTTAGAACTTCGAGATGAAGATCAAGATCACTTCTTCCTACTCGGAAATATCTTCCATCTTTATTCAATCGGTAGTCTTTCTCTATATCAAAATCTTTATCCTTATACAGTGCGAGGAATGTTGTTTCAATAAAAGACTCGTTGTCGATGTAAATAATGCGAACCTTACGACCATCTTCTGATACTATCCTTCCTTTTACCTCCTTGTTCATTATTTTCTTCGCAAGTTCAAGGTCAAACGAAATTTTCTTAAATTTTGTTCGTGTCATATTGTCTCTTGTTTAATGGTTTAACTCTTGTCCAATGAGTTACCTCCAGCCCGAAGCAAACGAATTTGTGGCTGTCAGTGATTTCATACGGGTTGCTGCTCCGACGTGCTAACCACATACCACTCGGCTCATCTTCGTTGCACACAAGCACGACCTCCTCATATTCTGGAAGCTCGTCCTTAACGCTTATCCATTCGTTGTATTTCTTCTTTTTCATATTTCTTCGTTAATTAGTTCCATTGTTTACTTAGGGTTTGTTTTTAGTTCCTAAAAGATGTTCGTTCCCTTCGTAGGGAATGCACTGATGCACCAATCCTCTTAAAACACACGAATACTCATATACACACGATTTTGGTATTCCCTCGAAGAAATCACACACCCATTTACTATCATCGCTATCGCGTACAAGCACTTCATCGAAAGGCTTTAATTGACGCTCTGCTTTATTTTGGTCGGGTATATCAAACTTACCCCAATCGCGATTGTTGTAAGATGGAAATAGCGTAGGCTCGGCATCTGTCACATTCCACCTACCTTCTCTTGTGAAAGCGACTATATTATCGTTTATTTTTTTGCGACAATAAATTTGATATGGTTCGGCATCTGCCTTAACGAATAATAATTCCAAATTGCCAAAAATTGGGTGATAAAGTTTCGTACCGCTTGGGCACTTTTCCAATATTTCTGCTATATTCATTGTTTTATTCATTTTTAGTTATCGTATAACCTCGCGACTTCAGTTCATCAACAAGATAAAAATCTTCAAGACCGTGAATAAATTCTATTCTACTCTCTTCGGCACACTCATAGAAGATGTTGTCAATTACTTTAGCCTGTTTGTTCTCTGATACGTAAGCGAGAATATCGTAATCCTCAATCATTGCACTTATTTCTACTTGCATATTGTTTGGTTTTTGTTGTTAATAATGTTATCTCACAAAGCAAGGAACAGAAACGATAAACCCGTCCTTGCGCAAACAATCAGGGTGGCCCGTAGCTGGCGCGACACAATCCGTTCGACCTGACGCCTTAGCTGCGGCAAGCACCAAAGCACTAACGATATACGTGCAGCCATCTTTAGGCTCTGGAAGCCCCGTTATGTCGCCATAATTCACCGAGCAGATGCCGTTATCATCAACCTCGCTGAAAGTGTTCTGAACTCGTGCCACCCCGACACTGTCATACTTCTCTCCGCTGTTAAGCGTTATCGAATGGGGTGTGTAATTGTAGAATGTTGTTGTCATAGTTTTTTATAAATTTTCGTTAGTCTGCAAGAATGCTCTCCACATATCTCACTACTCGTTCATATTCTTTTCCGCTATCTTCACTATCCGCATAGGCTTTCTTGATAAGTTCTTTACCAGTGCCATAGAAACAACCAACGTTCCACATATTGTTGCTTCGTGTCCATATAAAATAGCGGCCACTGCTCCACCAATTTTTGAATACTATATAATCTCGGTCTGTTTCAATTATAGCGTCGCCTTTGACAAAAGCGTTACCATAGACTCTTGCCACGCCAAAGACTTCTGCTTTATTACAGACTGCCGCGTCACAAATTACAGAAGCGTTACCATAGACTTTAGCATCGTCAAAGACAAAAGCGTTGCCAAAGACAGAAGCGTTACCATAGACTTTAGCATCGTCAAAGACTTTAGCGTTGCCAAAGACAGAAGCGTTACCTTTGACAAAAGCGTTGCCAAAGACAGAAGCGTTACCTTTGACAAAAGCGTTGCCAAAGACAGAAGCGTTACCATAGACTTTAGCATCGTCAAAGACTTTAGCGTTGCCAAAGACAGAAGCGTTACCTTTGACAAAAGCGTTGCCAAAGACAGAAGCGTTACCTTTGACAAAAGCGTTGCCAAAGACAGAAGCGTTACC
>OGNQ01000356.1_pt1 | contig 46749 bp, 49 predicted proteins | sample 1573481 | NCBI WGS metagenome assembly OGNQ01 (sample SAMEA2581920, study PRJEB24529) | metagenome | biome: Human gut stool | place: China | collected 2011 | reverse complement strand
AGCCGATTTGGAATGGATTTTGCATCGTAACTGTGAAGGTACTGAACAGTTACGTAATAAGTAACATGATAAAATGCTTCAGCAAACCGGACAGGTATGAATGAGATATAGATTCAATCTATAACCTGTAATAAAAGATATAAACTATACAGCAATAAATGATTATGGTAAAGTGACCATATGAGCAAAAGAAAGCACATCGGGAGGCAGGACACATGGAAAGAGGACTGAACACACGATGTCTCCATCTGGAGGAGACCGAAGGAAAATTAGAACACTATGGGGCAATCAGTTACCCCATTTATCAGACGGCAACCTATGAGCATCCGGAGGCAGGACAGAGCACCGGATATGATTACAGCAGACTTCAGAATCCCACAAGGGAGCATCTGGAAAAGATGATAGCGGGTCTTGAGAGCGGAATTGATGCCTTTGCACTTTCTACCGGAATGGCAGCGATTACCCTGCTGATGGAGCTGTTCAGGCCGGGGGATCATCTGATTGTCGAAGCTGACTTATATGGTGGAAGCATCCGGTTGTTTGACCATGTGAATAAAAAGAACAACTATGAATTTACTCATTTAAACTGTGCGGAAGATGATATTGAAGGTGCCATTCAGGATAATACGAAGGCAATCTATATTGAGACACCGACCAATCCGATGATGAATGTTTCGGATATTGCAGCCATCGCGAAGATTGCAAAGAAGCATGGTTTATTACTGATTGTGGATAATACTTTTTTATCACCATATTTCCAGAACCCGTTAAAGCTTGGAGCAGATATTGTGGTTCATAGCGGAACCAAGTTCCTTGGCGGACATAACGATACACTGGCAGGCTTTCTGGTAACGAATAACGAAGAGGTCAGGGACAGACTGCGGTTCTTAATTAAAACAACGGGTGCGGGGCTGGCACCCTTTGACTGCTGGCTGATCCTGCGCGGCATGAAAACGCTTGGAATCCGTATGGAACGGTCACAGGAAAATGCCATCAGAATCGCAGAATGGTTGAAGACACAGAGCATCGTACGGAAGGTTTATTATCCTGGCCTGCCGGAGCATCCGGGATATGAAATTATGAAGAAGCAGGCAAGAGGCTTTGGATCCATGATTACCTTCCAGGTGGATTCGAAGGAGCATGCCTTACAGATTCTGAAACAGGTCCGGATGATTAAATTTGCGGAGAGCCTTGGCGGCGTAGAAACCTTAATTACCTATCCGACGACACAGACACATGCCGACGTGCCGGAGGAGGTACGTTTAAAGAACGGAATCACACCCTGTACACTCCGGCTGTCCACCGGAATTGAGGATATTGAGGATCTGCTTGGGGAATTGTCTGAGGTGTTTGCATCCTTACAATAGTATTGGAGATCATGATCACGAGTTGGATGAATAACAGCATTTACGGAAAGGATGAATCTGTATGCCGGAGAGAAATTTGAATTTTGATGAAATCATCAATCGCAGAGGAACCGATTGCTTAAAATATGATTTTGCGGTAAGGAGAGGAATGCCGGAGGATGTATTGCCGCTCTGGGTGGCCGATATGGACTTTAAGACGACTTCTTATGTGGAGGATGCCGTGATCGAACGGACGAAGCATGGAATTTTCGGTTACAGTGAATCCGGAGAGGAGTACTTTAAGGAAGTTGCCGGATGGATGCGAAGACACCATAATTGGGAGATCCGTCCCGAATGGCTCATTAAAACGCCGGGAGTAGTCTTTGCACTTGCCATGGCAGTAAAGGCTTTTACAGAAAAAGGTGACAGTGTCCTGATCCAGCAGCCGGTATATTATCCGTTTTCCGAGGTGATCCGGGACAACGGAAGAGTCGTTGTAAGCAATGACCTGTATTTAGGAGAGGATAACCGGTATCATATCGATCTTGCAGACTTTGAAAAGAAAATCGTGGAATATCATGTGAAGCTGTTCCTTTTGTGCAGTCCGCATAATCCGACGGGCCGGGTGTTTACGAAGGAAGAACTGACTGCCATGGGAGATTTGTGTGTGAAGCATGGCGTGAAGGTGGTAAGTGATGAAATCCACAATGATTTTGTATTTCAGGGAGAGCATACGGTGTTTGCCTCTGTGAAGAAGGAATATGAGGAGATTTCCGTAATCTGTACCTCACCAAGTAAGACATTCAATCTTGCCAGTATGCTGATTTCCAATATTTTCATTCCGAACCGGGAGCTGAGACAGAGATTCCGTCATGAGGTGGATGCAGCAGGAATCAGTCAGTTAAGCGTGTTGGGACTTGTGGCAGCCAAAGCAGCCTACGGGCAGGGAGATAAATGGTATGAACAGATGATGTCTTACGTTGGAGAAAATATTCGTTATGTGAAAGAATATGTGAAAGAGAACCTTCCGGGAGTAACGGTAATTGACGGAGAGGGTACATATCTTCTATGGCTGGATTTCCGGGGATGCGGACTTGGTCCGGAGGAGCTGGATCACAGGATCATTTATGAGGCAAAGCTGTGGCTTGACAGCGGAAAGATTTTCGGCGGTACAGGAGCGGGCTTCCAACGCATCAATGTGGCGGCTCCAAGAGCCATTCTCACAGAGTGTCTGGAACGGATCCGGAAGATTTTATAAAAGACCGGCTAAAAGAGTAGGCCGTGAGGCCGGAGCAAGGCTCATGGAACGGACGACGCAGCTCAGGCAGGCTATCCTGACATGCGATAATTATTCTGTTATCTGAAAAGGGAACAAAAGCCGGAAAGGAAACAAGCCGTATGGAACTTCGACATATCAGATATTTTAAAGCCGTTGCGGAAGAAAAAAATTTCACAAGAGCTGCCGAGAAGCTTGCAATTGCGCAGCCGCCGCTCAGCCGTCAGATCCAGGATCTGGAAGCGGAGCTTGGTACATCTTTGTTTGTGCGGACACCGCATAAGGTTACCTTGACGGAAGAAGGGGAACTGTTTTTACAGTATGCAACGCAGATACTTGACCTTGTAAATCGTTCGGAAGAGGAAGTAAAGGAGCGGAAGGAAGGGCTGCAGGGAACCCTTTACATTGCATCGGTAGAAGGATGTGGACCGCGTCTTTTTGCAGAATGGATTGCGGCGTTTCAGAAAAAGCATCCTCATGTGCAGTATAATCTGTGGAACGGAAATACGGACGATGTGAATAACCGGGTGACGAAGGGACTGTGTGAGCTTGCCATGATTACAGCGCCATATAATACGGAAGAGTTTCATGTATATCCGGTTTATAAAGAGCCATGGGTGGCTATGATTCCGAAAGGACATCCTCTATATGTAGAAGGAACGAAGCCGGTGCGGCCGGAGGAGCTTCTTCCTTATGATCTGCTGATCCCTTCCAGAGAATCCAGAAAAGGAGAAATTGACAAGTGGTTTAATGCGTCCGGTCAGACGCCGTTGATCCGTGGACGTGTCGCACATATGATGAATGCATATGAATTAAGCCTTCATGGAGTTGGTGTTTCCATTTATCCGGAATCTATTTCGGCACTGATCCATGAACAGGATGTCTGTGTGCGGAATGTAGATCATCCGGACGCTTATGCTTCATATGCACTCATATGGAAGAAAAATCATACGCTTTCGCACGTGGCGGAAGAGTTTATTTCTTTTATTCAATCACTTTGACAATATGTTTCTTAATGGCATTAAAGCTTTCCTGACTGATGACATGTTCCATCTGGCAGGCATCTTCGGCAGCAACCTCAGGATCAACACCAAGAGTGGTAAGCCATTTCGTCAGACACTGATGACGGTCATAGATCATCTCGGCAATCTGGCGGCCGGATGGAGTCAGGGTGATGAAGCCTTCTTTGGACATTTCAATATGGTTACGTTCCCGTAAGTTCTTCATGGCAACGCTGATACTGGATTTCTTGTAACCTAATTCCTCAACAATATCAATGGACCGTACCACGGGCTTTTGTTTGCTTAAGACTAATATCGTTTCCAGATAATCTTCTGATGATTGGTTGTTGTGCATGTGATCCTCCCATTCATTTCCCACTGATTAAATAAAAAAACAGTAACTGATTCGGTTATGCAAAATGCCATCGGCAAAGCTTATTTTAAATGGATTTTGTATCATGGCTGTGAAAATGTGGAACAGTTATCTGCAATATTTACTTATCAGTATACACCAACTTTCTGTTTCTTGCATCCATGAAATGAAAAGAAAATTGATAAATTTTCCTATTTGGTTATTGACAACTAATAAACGTTAGCATATACTAACCATGAAATAAATGAAAATGACTCTCAATTACAAATGAGGAGAAGGAAAATCAAAGTAGAAAGGTAACTGATCAGTACAGAGCGAAGTACTTTTAAATGGATTTACGCATCGCAATAAAAGTACTGAATAATTAAGGAGAAGGAAGGTAATGAGTATGCCACTATCTATGGTAAAAGAAGGCGAAATCAATACAATCTGCAAGGTTGGCGGCAAAGAAGAAACCAGAAAATTTCTTGAGAATCTTGGTTTTGTATCCGGCGGCGAGGTAACAGTAGTATCCCAGATCAATGGCAACATTATTGTTAATGTCAAGGGTTCCCGTGTTGCAATCGGAAGGGATATGGCGAATAAGGTTATGGTGATGTGAGTACCCATTCGATCGTCATGATAGGGATTGGATCACATAATATTATAAAATGTTGAAGAAAGAAGGAAAGAGATGAAAACATTAAAAGAAGTTGCCTGTGGGCAGACCGTCAAAGTGGCAAAATTAAATGGTGAAGGTCCGGTAAAGAGAAGAATTATGGATATGGGAATCACAAAGGGAGTAGAAGTGTTTGTGCGTAAAGTGGCTCCCCTGGGAGATCCGATCGAAGTAACGGTCCGCGGTTATGAATTATCCCTGCGTAAAGCCGATGCAGAAATGATTGAAGTTGAATAATACAAATAATCAGAGCAAATAGAAAGGAAGTAAAATTATGAAAATTGCATTAGCAGGTAATCCGAACTGTGGAAAAACCACGTTATTTAATGCATTGACAGGCTCTAACCAGTTTGTAGGAAACTGGCCCGGAGTTACCGTAGAGAAAAAGGAAGGAAAGCTGAAAGGCCATAAGGATGTGATCATCATGGATCTTCCCGGTATCTATTCCCTTTCTCCATACACCTTAGAGGAGGTTGTTGCCAGGAATTATCTGATCGCAGAGCGTCCGGATGCCATCTTAAATATCGTAGATGGTACGAACATCGAGCGTAACCTGTATCTGTCCACACAGCTGATGGAACTTGGTATTCCGGTTGTCATGGCTGTAAATATGATGGATCTTGTTAATAAGAGTGGCGACAAGATTAATCTTGACAAGTTAAAAGAGAAGATGGGCTGTGCAGCCGTTGTTGAAATCTCCGCATTGAAGGGTACCGGTATCCAGAAAGCAGCAGAAGCAGCAGTTGTTGCAGCAAATGTTGGAACGGCTGCCAAAGTACATAAGTTCAATACCAAAGTTGAAAATGTACTGGAATCCATCGAAGATAAGCTTGGCAGTGATGTTCCCGAAGAGCAGAAGAGATTTTTTGCAATCAAGCTGTTAGAGCGTGATGATAAGATTGCACAACAGATGAAGAAGGTTCCGGATGTATCTGCAGAAATCACTTCCATCGAAAAGGAAATGGATGATGATACCGAAAGTATTATCACCAATGAAAGATATATTTACATTTCTTCCGTTATTAAAGAGTGCTACGTAAAGAAGAGCAAAAAGCAGTTAACGGTATCGGATAAGATCGACCGCGTGGTTACCAACCGTATCGCTGCATTACCGATCTTTGCACTGGTAATGTTCTTAGTATATTATGTATCTGTAACAACTGTTGGTGCGTTCCTGACAGACTGGACCAATGATACCCTGTTTGGTGAATGGATTATTCCGGGTGCACAGAGCCTGTTTGAAAACATTGGCTGTGCAGACTGGTTAACCGGACTTATCGTAGATGGTATTATCTCCGGTGTTGGTGCTGTGCTTGGATTTGTACCTCAGATGCTGGTACTGTTCCTGTTTCTGGCGTTCTTAGAGTCCTGCGGATATATGGCCCGGGTTGCATTCATTATGGACCGTATCTTCCGCAAGTTTGGTCTTTCCGGAAAGAGCTTTATTCCGATGCTGATCGGCTCCGGCTGTGGTGTTCCGGGCGTTATGGCATCCCGTACCATCGAAAACGACAGAGACCGTAAGATGACCATCATGACTACCACATTTGTTCCCTGTGGAGCAAAGCTTCCGATTATTGCACTGATCGCAGGTGCATTCTTCGACAATGCAGGATGGGTTTCATGGAGTGCATACTTCGTAGGTGTTGCAGCAATTATCTGTTCCGGTATTATTTTAAAGAAAACAAAGATGTTCGCAGGTGATCCTGCGCCGTTCGTTATGGAGCTTCCGGCATATCACTGGCCTACCGTTGGCAATGTATTAAGAAGTGTATGGGAAAGAGGCTGGTCCTTCATCAAGAAGGCAGGAACCATCATCCTTCTTTCTACCATTATTCTCTGGTTCTTAATGAGCTTTGGATGGACAGACGGCGGCTTCGGAATGTTAGAGGCTGAACAGCTGAATGATAGTATCCTGGCCAAGATTGGCAGTGCCATTGCATGGATCTTTATTCCTCTTGGATGGACACAGGCCGGCGAAGGATGGAAGATGGCAGTTGCCGCAGTGAGTGGTCTGATTGCAAAGGAAAATGTTGTAGCAACTTTCGGTCTGCTCTTTGGTTTCTCAGAAGTTGCAGAAGATGGTGCAGAAATCTGGGGAAGCCTGGCACAGGTTATGACTCCGATTGCAGCATACGGATTCCTGGTATTCAACCTTCTGTGTGCTCCCTGTTTCGCAGCTATGGGTGCGATCAAGCGTGAAATGAACAATGTAAAGTGGTTCTGGTTTGCAATTGGTTATCAGTGCGGCTTGGCATATATTGTTTCCCTGTGCATTTACCAGATTGGTACCTTATTTACAACGGGAGCATTCGGACTTGGAACTGTTGTTGCTTTCTTGCTTGTAGCAGGATTCATTTATCTGCTGGTTCGCCCTTACAAGGAGAGCACAACCTTAAAGACTTCTGATAAGCAGTTTGCAAAACTGAAATAAATATCAGATAATAACAAAAAGTAATAGAAGGAGGATAACTATGGGAACAGCAATCGTACTTCTTGTGTTATGTATCATTGTTGGTGCAGTCATTTACAAGATGGTTAAGGATAAACGAAGTGGGAAATCCTCATGTGGTGGCAACTGTGCCGGATGCGGTATGGCCTGTCACCAGTCAAAAGAGATGAAATAGTACCTAAAGGGAGGCTGCCTTATGGCGGCCTCTTTGAGTATAGGATGGATTGTATGGTTTACAATTTGCAGAATCTGGGTTATAATACAGAAGCGTAAGTAATTTACGTAATCTATACGAATCATTGTCTGGAGTATCAGACAATCAGGAGGAATTAACAATGGCATTACTTAAAACCTGGCGTGATATGGCTTATTCAGCTACCGCAAATAAGGGAGATCTGCAGAGACTCTGGGCAGATTATTTTCAGAAGGAAAAGGATATTTATGCACAGCTTTTAAAGAACCCGGATGAAGTAGTGAAGGGAACCGTAAAAGAACTGGCTGAGAAGTACGGCGTGGATATTATGACCATGACCGGATTTTTAGATGGAATCAATGACAGCTTGAAGGAGCAGAATTCTATTGAAGAGATGGAAGAGGACACAGAAGTGAACCTTGGCTTTGACAAGGAATTACTCTACAAGAACATGGTGGCTGCACAGGCTGACTGGTTATATGAGCTTCCGGAATGGGAAGATATTTTTGATGAAGCAACCCGTAAGGAGCTTTATCGGATCCAGAAGCTTTCGACAACTGTTGTAAAGCCGGAGAAGATTTATCCGAACGACCCCTGTCCGTGTGGAAGTGGTAAGAAGTATAAAAAATGCTGTGGTAAGAAAGCATAAAATCAGGCTTATACAGGGCTTATTGGAAAGCTCCATAAACCCATGATGAACCTTAAACAAAACCTTCTCCCAAATTAAAAAAGGTACTTTACAAATTTGTTTTTGGGGAATATTATAAGATATATTAAATGAATTACGAATAAAACGTTGAAGAGACGAGTACATTGTGGAAGGTAACAGAGAGAGACATCGATCAGATTCAGATCGTGCTGGGAATGTCTTTGCAGGAAGCAATGGAAAACTACCTCGGAGTGACCCTAATCCGGTTCGTATCATCTACGTTACAGATGTTGAGAGGCTTTCGTAAGTCGTTATGGCGCAGAGAGCAAGCAGGGTGGAACCGCGTATGATACGTCCCATGCATTTTGGTAATGCATGGGACTTTTTATGTAGAGCACTTAGTGAAAGCAAGCTGAAAGCGCAGCTTGAACTTAGTGCGAACGATACCTGTGCACTTAAAGAGGACGAGCTGAAAGCGAAGTACGAATTTAGTGCAGCAGGTATATGTAGAATACTTAGTGAAAGCAAGCTGAAAGCGCAGCTTGAACTTAGTGCGGCAGGTAATATGCAGATTAATATAAGTAAAAATAAAGGAGGATGACTTATATGAAAGAAAGAATTGAAAAAGTAAAAGATTTTTTGGCAGACAGCACCACCATTTCCAATCGTGAGCTGGTGCTTGCCATTGCAGTAGGTGTTTTAGGAGGTATGGTATTTGGTTTGCTGACTTCCCCGAGAAAGTTTGTCACGATCGGAAGCCATAACGGAAATAACAGTCCGTGTGATAACGGCTTTGACTGGGAAGACTTCGAAGACGATGAAGAGGAAGACGAAGAGTAATCTCACAGAGGAAGAGTGAAGCGGTTACCCAATAAGTTAACATAAAGGTAACTATTCAAAAATATTGGTTAACATAATATTAACAACCAGAAAGGAATGGATATAAAATGAAAATCACATTAAAAGATGGTTCCGTAAAGGAATATGACAAAGCAATGAGCGTGTATGAAATCGCTCAGGATTTAAGTGAAGGACTTGCCAGAGTGGCATGTGCCGGAGAAGTGGATGGAGAGGTTGTCGATTTGAGAACCGTTCTTGACAAGGACTGTAATCTGAGTATTCTGACTGCAGCAGATCCGGAAGGCTTGCGTGTCATCCGTCATACCTGTTCCCATGTTATGGCAGAGGCTGTTAAGAGAGTATTCCCGCAGGCAAAGCTTGCAATCGGACCTGCGATTGATACCGGATATTATTATGATTTTGAACATGAACCGTTCTCCAGAGAAGACCTTGACAAGATCGAGGCAGAAATGAAGAAGATTATCAAGGAAGGTCATGAATTAAAGAGATTTACCCTTCCGAGAAATGAAGCAATCCAGTTTATGAAGGACAGGGAAGAGCCTTACAAGGTAGAGTTGATCGAGGATCTGCCGGAGGACGCAGAGATTTCCTTCTATGATCAGGGAGATTTTGTAGATTTGTGTGCAGGACCGCACTTAATGAGTACCAAGGGCATCAAGGCGTTCAAACTGACTTCTTCTTCTATGGCGTACTGGAGAGGCAATGCCGAGAAAGCACGTCTTCAGAGAATTTATGGTACTGCATTTAATAAGAAGGAAGAGCTGAATGCTTATCTGGAACAGTTAGAGGATGCAAAGAAGCGTGACCACAACAAGCTTGGACGTGAGATGGAACTGTTTACTACCGTAGATGTAATCGGACAGGGACTACCTCTTTTCCCTCCGAAGGGAACCAGGATGATTATGAAGCTCCAGCGTTGGATTGAGGATCTTGAGGATAAGGAATGGGGTTATGTCAGAACCAGAACTCCGTTAATGGCAAAGAGTGATCTTTATAAAATTTCCGGACACTGGGATCATTACAAGGATGGCATGTTCGTTTTAGGTGACGAGGAGACAGACAAGGAAGTGTTTGCACTTCGTCCGATGACCTGCCCGTTCCAGTATTATGTATATAAGAACACCCAGAAGTCCTACCGTGACCTGCCTTACCGCATGAGCGAGACTTCTACCTTATTCCGTGCTGAGGATTCCGGTGAAATGCATGGACTGACAAGAGTCCGTCAGTTTACTATTACAGAGGCACATAATGTCATCCGTCCGGATCAGACCGAAGAAGAGTTATCCAACTGCTTTAATCTGGCATATCATATTTTGACCGTACTTGGTCTGGAAAAGGATGTAACCTTCCGCCTTTCCAAATGGGATCCGGAAAACAAGAAGAAATATCTTGGCGATGAGCATTACTGGGAATCCACACAGGAAGTCCTTCGTAAGCTTCTGGAAGAGAAGCAGGTTCCTTTCGTAGAAGCAGACGGCGAAGCTGCATTCTATGGACCGAAGATTGATATTCAGGCAAATAATGTTTACGGTAAAGAAGATACCATGATCACCATTCAGCTTGACTGTGCCATTGCTGAAAACTTCGATATGTATTATGTAGATCAGGACGGCGAAAAGAAGCGTCCTTACATCATTCACAGAACCTCCATGGGCTGTTATGAAAGAACCCTGGCATGGCTGATTGAGAAGTATGCAGGTAAGTTCCCGACCTGGCTTTGCCCGGAACAGGTACGTGTTCTTCCGATTTCTGAAAAGTATGAAGCTTATGCAGAAAAGGTACGCAAGGCATTGGCAGAGGCCGGTGTGGATGTAACAGCAGATAACCGTTCCGAGAAGATCGGCTTCAAGATCCGTGAAGCAAGAATGGACAGACTTCCTTATATGCTGATTGTCGGACAGCAGGAAGAAGCAGATGGTACGGTATCGGTAAGAAGTCGTTTTGCAGGAGATGAGGGCGTGAAGCCGTTACAGGAATTCATCGACCAGATCTGCGAAGAAATCCGTACCAAGGAAATCCGTAAGGAAGAGGTAACGGAGTAATAATAAAATTATTATTTGAATAAAAATTCAGCATCCGCACATACTATTGCCGTACAGCGTAAAGGAGGTAATAGTATGGCAGAATTAAAATGTGCAGTACAGAACTGTTCTTACAACGCAAATGAACGTTGTTCCAAGGGGGACATCATGGTAGGCGGTAAGCATGCATCCTGTTCGGCAGAAACCTGTTGTGAAAGCTTTACCGAAAAGAAGGGTGACAGCTTTAAAAGTGCAGTAGAACATCCAAGCGAGTATATCAGTATTGATTGCGAAGCTGCAAAATGCATGTATAATGAAAATTATAAGTGTACAGCATCCCGTGTTGATATTCGTGGCTGTGGAGCATGTGATTGCAAGGAAACGGCATGTGCAACATTTGACGGAAAGTAAGAAAAACTCCGAGGGCGGTTTAAACCGCCCCGGAGTTTCTGTTGCCATGCATATGAGTGAACATAACAATGACAGAACGTTTCGCTGAAAGAGAGCTGTCAGGGAAAGATTTGAGGAAATCAAAGAATGCATTTTACAAAGAAAGTAACGATGATAGGAAGTATCATAATGCTGGCCTGTTGTTTTACCGGTTGTGAAAAGGAAGTCATTACAGTTGCGGGGATTCAGAATCCCGAGGTTCGTGAAGATCAGTACATAGTAGTAGAGAACTTTGAATTAAAGCAGATTGAGGATAATGGGAAGGATGCGATTGCCTGCTGTGCAATTCTGATTCCGGCCGGGTACGTGGAATCCTCCACTGTTCCGGGGATGTATGTACATTCCTTGAGTCCGTTGGATTCTTCCAATATTTATTATACAGTGCTTGAAGGAACCGGAGACGGTGCAGTACCCGACAATCTGACATCTGACTCCTTTGAAAAGGAATTAGAGGATGCTTATGCAAAACAGGGCGAGAACGTAGATATTACGATTGAAGAATTTTCACGAAATGACATGGAAGGTGTTCCGGGGTATAAGATCCGGAGCAGCTTTGAGGTTGATAATAAGAGAGTCCAGCAGCTTGCCTATATTATTCAGGCGAGGGATACGCATATTATTACCTATAATCAGCTTTCTGATGATGAGCTTTTGGCAGACTTTGAAATATCTGAAGGCGAAATCCGTCTGGTAAAAGAGTAGGAAACTATAAAAAAGTTCTTGGAAATTTCTTGAAAAGTTTGAAAAATGGTATTGACATCCGGTAAGTGGGGTGTTAATCTATATAAGCATGTGAAATCAAAGCAGAGTATCCACTCTCACCCTGCGGTAATTGCGCTGGCAGGTGTTTATATTTTCCATATGCCCTTTGGAAAACGGGCGCAGAGGAAAGATGTGAGTGTTGTGGATAGCTATGCTGTCCACTTTTTTTATTCTTATTAGGGAGGGTAAAATTATTAGCGAATTATTTATTAACGACCAGATTAGAGACAAAGAAGTACGTGTGATCGGTGAAAACGGAGAACAGCTTGGAATCATGTCTTCCAAAGAAGCTTTACAGCTTGCAGAGGAAGCAGGGGTCGATCTTGTTAAGATCGCGCCGACAGCAAAACCACCGGTGTGTAAGATTGTGGATTACGGAAAGTATCGTTACGAACTGGCCCGCAAGGAAAAGGAAGCCAGAAAGAAGCAGAAGGTAATCGAGATTAAAGAAATCCGTTTGTCGCCCAATATCGATACGAATGATTTAAATACGAAGATTAATGCTGCAAAGAAGTTTTTAACCAAGGGAGACCGCGTGAAGGTGACATTACGTTTCCGTGGACGTGAAATGGCCCATATGGCAAGCAGCAAGCATATCTTGGATGATTTTGCAGAGGCTCTTTCGGATGTGTGTGTCGTAGAAAAGGCACCGAAGGTTGAAGGAAGAAGCATGACCATGTTTTTAACTGAGAAACGTTAGTTTCAGTTAAAATAGATAATTATTGTATACAGGAGGAAATCAGTTATGCCAAAAATGAAAACCAGCAAATCTGCTGCAAAGCGTTTTAAAGTTACAGGAACAGGCAAGTTAAAGAGAAGTAAAGCCTACAAGCAACATATCTTAACCAAGAAGACTACTAAGAGAAAGAGAACTCTTAGACAGCCGGCTATTACAGATGCAACAAATGTTAAGAATATGAAGAAGATTTTACCTTATCTGTAATAAAACACTATAGTCGTTAGGAGGATATGAACAATGGCAAGAATTAAAGGTGGCGTAAATGCCAAGAAAAAACATAACAGAGTATTAAAGCTTGCAAAAGGCTACAGAGGAGCCAGAAGCAAACAGTATAGAGTGGCAAAACAGTCTGTAATGAGAGCATTAACTTCCTCTTATGCAGGACGTAAAGAAAAGAAACGTCAGTTCAGACAGCTCTGGATTGCACGTATCAATGCTGCTGCAAGATTGAATGGCTTATCCTACAGCAAATTTATGTACGGCTTAAAGCTTGCAGAAGTTGATATCAACAGAAAGATGCTTGCTGAAATGGCTGTAAATGATGCAGAAGGCTTCAAGTCTTTAGCAGAACTTGCAAAGAGCAAACTTGCATAATAAAGATGATTCCCCGTAGCCTTTGACTGCGGGGATTTTTTCTATAAACCAGTCAGGAATACTTAGTGAATGGGAGTCATAAACGGAGCATGAATTTAGTTGCTATGTATATGAGAAAATGATCCACCGGATCATTTTTTGGTGAGAGGGACAAGCAGAAAGGAAATCAGGGATGCGTATACTTGAAAATCTGGAACCACAGAATGTATTTTACTATTTTGAAGAAATTTGTAAGATTCCACATGGATCCGGCAATACCGGACAGATCAGTGATTATCTGAAAGCATTTGCCAATGAACATGGTTTGTATTGCAGACAGGATGAATTGAATAATATTATCATGATCAAGGAAGCGTCGAAGGGGTACAAAGATCATGAACCGGTTCTTTTACAGGGGCATATGGATATGGTGGCTGTGAAGGATGCGGATTGTACCATAGATATGACGAAGGATGGTTTACAGCTTGAAATTCTGGGAGACCGTTTGACCGCAAAGGGAACAAGCCTTGGAGGCGACGACGGGATTGCAGTTGCATTCGCTCTGGCACTTCTTGCAGGAGAAGAATACCGTCATCCGAGAATTGAACTGATTCTTACTGTAGATGAAGAGGTTGGCATGGAAGGCGCAACAGGACTTACGGTAGATGATCTTACTGCAAAACGGATGATTAATCTCGATCAGGAAGAGGAAAAGATATTTATCACGGGATGCGCAGGTGGAGCCAGGATTGACATCCGGAAAAAGACAGAAACCGAACAGGTAAATGGAATGTTATGTAAACTTAAAATCTCCGGACTTCAGGGAGGACATTCCGGACAGGAGATCAATAAGGAGCGTGGCAATGCTATCTGTCTCATGGGAAGACTGCTTGCCGCCTTACAGGAGAAGACGCCTATTTATTTAAAAGAGGTAAATGGCGGAACCGCAGATAATGCAATTCCGAATGAGGTTTGTGCAGAAATTGTTGTGACCGAATGGACGGAAGACATCGCTGCCTTTATGGAGGAGAAGTTCTGTGGTTTAAAGGCAGAATTTGCCGGAAAAGAAGACGGACTTAAGTGTGAGCTGCAAGTTGGTGCAGAAGATGCATTGATTGAGGTTTGCAATCGGAAAGATTCCGAACAGTGGATTCACCTGCTGAATGTGATCCCGCATGGTGTCATGGCAAACAGTGTAAAGATGAAGGGGCTTGTAGAAACCTCCTTAAATCCGGGAATTCTGATTGTAAGTACAGCAGAGGGTATGGTCAGCACGTCTGTCCGCAGCTCCAATACGGCAGCCAAAGAAGCTTTGATTAACCAGCTTAAGAGTCTTGCCGCCTTGTGCAATGCAACAGTAGGAATCCGTGGAGATTATCCGGGCTGGGATTATGATCCGGATTCGCCACTCCGTGAAAAAATGGTTGCCATTTATGAAGAAATGTATGGTGTAAAGCCACAGATTGAGGCCATCCATGCGGGATTGGAATGCGGAATTTTCCAGAGTAAGATTCCGGGGCTTGACTGCGTTTCCATCGGTCCGGATATGCAGGATATCCATACCACGAGAGAAACTCTGAGTATTCCTTCCGTACAGAGAGTCTGGAAGTATTTACTGAAGGTGCTGGAAAGTCTGTAGGAGAGTTGGGAGGATTCTTTTCAAGATGTAAATGTAAAAAGAGCAGAATTCGTTGGAATTCTGCTCTTTTAAACATCGGAGTGACAAGACTTGAACTTGCGGCCTCTACTTCCCTAAAGTAGCGCTCTACCACCTGAGCCACACCCCGAAACGCAAGTTATATTATAACCGCACTTTTTGAGAAAAGCAAGTACTTTTTTCACTTTTAGGAATTTTTTATTACGTTAATATTTTAAATGGAACTGAAAGTAATGTAAAACAGTGGGGCACCGATAGGGTTGTAGAAAAATGCGGTAGAAAACAGATAACATAGAAAAGCAGATAGTATAGAAAAACAGATAACATGAAAAAACAGATATTAAGTGACAGAGCAGGAAAGTATTGCTATACTGAAAGTGTTAAGTGGAATAAATGGAATGTACGGAAAGGGGAATTTATGAAATATCGAATTTGCATCAGTATAGCAGGAATTCTTGTCCTGTCTTTGCTTACCGGATGTTCGGCAGCCGGACAGGCGATGAAGCTATGGGAGAAGACGGCGAGAGAAGAACAGCAGGGGATGGATCAGGAAGAAGATGAAGAAATTGATCCGGGATTTACCTATGGGCAGCCGGAGAATGAGACCGGGGATGCAGGAGCTTCTGTGCAGGAAGACGGGACGGAGGATCTGCAGGTATTGATTGATGAAGGATCCCCTTATCATATGAACGGCAGATATGCGGTTCAGGGAGAGATGATATATTTTGCATCAAATGAAGCGGTTTACGGCTACAATCAGATCACCGGGGAGTTTGAGATTTTTTCACTTACCGGAGAGAATTATGAAATGCCAAAGACCTATTCGGGGATCGCGGATGGCGGAAAGCTTTATCTCGATGGAGAATATCTGTACTACTTTAATGACTTTTATCAGGAGCGGGAGGATCGTTCGGAAAGCCTTCTGTATCAGGTAGATTTATCTACCGGCGAGACTTATCAGGTGGAGTTTTCGTTTGATGAATATGTTACGGATTTGTATATTCTGGATCATCAGATGTATCTGCGGACATATGATGAAAACTACAACACCGGATATCATACGATCGCGTTAGAGGAAAACGGAGAGATCGGGGAAGAGATTACCGGTACAAGGGAGGATGGACGCGTTTCCATTCCGGCAGGGTATGAAGAAATTCAGATCTTGGATATGGAAGGCTGGCTTTATTATGCTTATCAGAATCTGTACTTCTCACAGATTCTTTTGCAGGATGAGAATCAGAATTATGTTCTGTATGATCCGGATACCGAGGAAATAACGGAACTGCTTTCTTCAGACTATTCCGTGAATTATTATGATGGCTGGCATATTCTGTATTACTTAAGTGAATATATGTCCGAAGACGGAGCAGCCCATCAGTATTACCGGAACCTTAACACAGGGGAAGAACACGAGCTTTCTGCTGAAAAGCGCAATGTGATCGGTGCGGATGTCGAAGGGATCTATTATATGAAACACAATTCGGAAACGAATCTGCATCAGACGGAAGATCAGATGTGGTATCAGACTTACGATAGCCTGGATCAGGGACGGGAGGGACAGTATTTATATCAGATTACCTGGAGTCCTTATATTAAGAATAATCTGGATCTGGTAGAGAATAGTCTCCTGACACTTTCCCATGGAGCGCTGTATGTCATTGAAGATTCCGGGGATCAGACCGTGTTTGCTTCCTATAACTGGCTGAGAGGAGAATCGGAAAATGCAGTCGTTCTTGCTGACCGGGAAATCAATCAGATCGGACAGTTCTATTATGAGGCGGATGAAGAACTGTGTGAGGATTGTGGCAGGCCAGTCTATGCATATTATATAGAAGGTTTTACCCTGAATGGAAGCATGCCGGGAGATGAAGCAATTAATGAAAAGATACAGGAAATAACGGATTCTATGATAAAGAATGCCGCAGGAGTAGGTGTGGATGAGGAAGAATATCATGAAGAAGCGTACTATATGGAAGGATCGGTTACCTGTGAAGTAGATCTTTCTTATTACAATGACCGTTACATCGGACTTTTGTGGAGCGGGTATGATTATTACAGCGGCGCAGCCCATGGAATGCCCTATACGGACTTCCGGCTTTATGACCGCGAGACGGGAGAGGAGCTTTATCTGGACGATATTCTGGCAAGTTCCGAAGAGGAGTTAAATGCCATCGTGACCCGGATGTTTGAAGAACGGCACGATGGAGATGAAATCTGGGAATGGGGACTTGAATACATCTCAGAAAACGCCGGATTCCTGGAGGATCACCACTTGAAAGCGGGAGCTTATTATCTGACTGAGGAAGGACTGGTGTATTATTTCGGAGCTTATGAGGTGGCAAGCTATGCAGAAGGAATGCCGGAGGTTCTGATTCCCTACAATGAGCTTAAATGGAAGCTTGATTTATCATAATGGCAGAGCGGAAAAGTCAGGCGTCTGTCGGAAACGGCAGATGTCTGATTTTTGTATAATGATGTAATATTTTTGCATAAATACCAATCAAAGCATAGAGTTGTATTAAATTTCGTACAATAGAAATGATGGAACTGTGATTTTAGACTGGAAAAGTGAATGAAAATATGTTATTATAACCCATTATGTGGTGTGCTTTAGCATAGTAACAAATTGATGAGGTGACAAAAATGCTGAAATATATTCTCAAAAGAATATTACTTGCCATCGTGACCATCTGGGCCGTGGCAACCCTGACCTTTTTCCTGATGAACATGGTTCCCGGTGGACCGTTCCTTTCCGAAAAGGCCATCAGTCCTCAGGCAACAGCCGCCCTGGAGGCGAAATATGGATTGGACAAGCCATTGTGGCAACAGTACTTGACCTATATGGCAGGCGCCAGTCACGGTGACTTCGGTGACAGTTTAAAACAGAGAGGACGTACCGTTATGGACATCATTACCATGAAGTTTCCGGTATCTGCCCGTGTGGGTGGTGTGTCTGTACTGGTCGCATTGCTGCTCGGTGTTCCGCTTGGCTGTATTGCAGCATTGAAGAGAGGGAAGTTCCTCGATAATCTGATCAGTGTCGTTTCCACCTGTGGAATTGCTGTACCAAGCTTTGTAATCTGTACATTGCTTTTATATTTTTTCGGTGTAAGGCTGCAGATTCTGCCGACCATGGGTCTTACCTCCTGGAAGCATTATGTGATGCCGGTCATGGCACTTGCTTTTTATCCGACTGCATATATTATGCGTCTGATGAGATCCTCTATGCTGGATGTTCTCGGACAGGACTACATGCGTACTGCGAAGGCCAAGGGACTTGCAGGCGGCAAGATTCTGTTTAAACATGCGTTACGAAATGCAATCCTTCCGGTTATTACCTATGTAGGACCGTTACTTGCCTATACTGTAACGGGAAGCTTTGTTGTCGAGAAGATTTTCACGATTCCGGGACTTGGCGGAGAGTTCATTTCTGCAATTAACGGACGTGATTATACCCTGATTATGGGCACAACCATTTTCCTTGCAACATTGATTATTCTTATGAATGTGGTTGTTGATATCGTATACAAGATTGTGGATCCGAGAATTAAATTAAAGTAAGGAGTCAGTCCATGAAAGAGAATCCAATTAGTTTTCAGTTAAAATTAAAACCTGAAGATTTTCTTCCGGCAACCGAGGAAGAGAAGCAGAGTCAGGTCATTATGCGTGAGAGCGTGAGCTTCTGGAAGGACGGAGCGAGACGCCTTCGCAAGAATAAAGTCGCAATGGTAAGCCTTGTGGTGATTATCCTTGTTATGATTTTTTCTTTTATCGTTCCTTCTTTTTATCCGTATAATTATAAGGAACAGATTAAGGGAGCCAATAACCTTCGCCCGATGCAGTATTCCGAAGAGGAGCAGGCGCGAATTGATGCCGGTGAAAAGGTATTTCCCCATGTCTTTGGTACCGACAAGATGGGACGTGATTATGCCATTCGTGTGATGATGGGAAGCCGTATTTCCCTTCTTGTTGGTCTGATTGCAACCGGTATTATCCTGATTATCGGTTCCATCTACGGATCGGTGGCTGCCTTCTTTGGTGGATGGGTCGATCTGGTGATGATGAGAATTGTTGATATTATTTATACGATCCCGGATATTCTGTTGATCGTATTACTATCCTTTGCGCTGAAAGCACCGCTTGCACAATTAAAGGAAGCACCCGGCTTTGCCTGGGTTGGCGTTGTAGGTGAAAACCTGATCAGTATCTTCGTTGTATTCGCCCTTCTTTACTGGGTAGGTATGGCGAGAATGGTACGAAGCCAGGTGCTGATGCTTAAGGAAAGCGAATACGTTACAGCAGCAAGAGCACTGGGAGTAAGCAATGCAAAGATTATTAAGAAGCATCTGCTTACCAACTGTATCGGAACCCTGATTGTTACCACAACACTGCAGATCCCGTCTTCCATCTTTACGGAAAGCTTCCTAAGCTTCCTTGGTATGGGTGTTGCGGTTCCGCTTCCTTCTTTGGGGAGTCTTGCCAGTGATGCAATTAATGGTATGAATACCTATCCGTATCTGCTGTTTATCCCGGCATTACTGATCAGTTTGATTATTTTGAGCTTTAACCTGTTAGGCGACGGTCTGCGTGATGCATTTGATCCGAAGCTGAAGAATTAAGGAGGAGAGAATCATGTCAGAATATCTTGTTGATATAAAAAACGAAAGACTTTCCTTCTTTACTCCTGCCGGTGAGGTAAAGGCATTAAATGATGTTTCCATTCACTTAAAGGAAGGTGAAGTTCTTGGTATCGTTGGAGAAAGCGGTTCTGGTAAATCCGTAACCGCATACAGCCTGATGGGGCTGACGGCCTATCCGGGCAGACTGATAGGTGGAACATTGGAATTCAATGGTCACGAGATCGAGAAGATGAGCGAGAAGGAAATGCGGAAGATCCGTGGAAACGAAGTATCCATTATTTTCCAGGATCCCATGACCAGTTTAAATCCCGTTTATACAATCGGAAACCAGATTATGGAGGCGATTCTGCTCCATACCGATAAGAACAGAAAGCAGGCGAAGGAGCGTGCCAGAGAGCTGCTTACCTTAGTTGGAATTAACGAGCCGGACAAGCGTTTAAAGCAGTATCCGCACGAATTATCCGGTGGTATGAGACAGCGTGTCATGATCGCAATGGCACTGGCCTGTGAACCAAAGCTTCTGATTGCGGATGAGCCGACTACTGCTTTGGATGTGACCATCCAGGCACAGATTTTAGAGCTGATGATGGAGCTGAAGGATCGTCTTGGTATGGCAATCATTATGATTACCCATGACCTTGGTGTGGTTGCCAGCATGTGTGAGCGGATTGCCGTCATGTATGCGGGCAAGATTGTTGAATATGGTACTACAGAGGATATTTTCTATCATCCGAAGCATGAATATACGAAGGGACTGATCCGTTCCATTCCGAGAATTGATACGAAGGAGCATGAACGTCTGGTTCCGATTGAAGGGTCTCCTGTGGATCTCTTAAATCCGCCGAAGGGTTGTCCTTTCGCACCGAGATGTGAGAAATGTATGAAGATCTGTCTTCGTGAAATGCCGCCGGTAACGAACTTTGGAGAGGTTCATTACACACAATGCTGGCTGAATCAGAAAGAAGAGATGGAGAAGGGAGCAGCCAATGAGTGATACATTAGTTCAGGTGGAACATTTACAACAGTATTTCCCGGCAGGTGGCTATGGAAAGAATAAGAAATATATTCAGGCAGTCGATGATGTTTCCTTCACGATCGAGCGTGGTGAAACCCTCGGACTTGTCGGAGAGTCGGGATGTGGTAAGACAACCACAGGAAGAACCCTGCTTCGTCTGTATGAGCCGACCGGTGGCAGGTTTATTTATGACGGTGAGACCGTATTTGACGTGGAAAAGAAGATTTTTGCACCGATGCTTCCTTACCGTAAGAAAATGCAGATTGTATTCCAGGATCCGTATGCGAGTCTGGATCCGAGAATGACCGTTGGAGATATCATTGGGGAAGCCATTGATGTGCATAAGCTTGCGAACAGTAAACAGGAACGGTATGATATTATTATTGAGATGCTTCGTCGTGTCGGGCTGAATTCCGAACATGCCAACCGTTATCCGCACGAGTTTTCCGGAGGACAGCGTCAAAGAGTCGGTATTGCAAGAGCACTTGCAGTAAATCCGGAGTTTATCGTCTGTGATGAACCGATTTCCGCACTGGATGTTTCCATTCAGGCTCAGGTCATCAATATGTTTGAGGATTTACAGGAGCAGATGGGTCTCACGTATCTGTTCATTGCCCATGACCTTTCTGCCGTAAAGCATATTTCCAACCGGATTGGAGTTATGTATTTAGGAAGAATGGTAGAGCTTGCAGACAGCTATGAGCTGATTCAGCGTCCTCTCCATCCTTATACGAAGAGTCTGATTTCTGCAATTCCGATTGCTGACCCGAATAAGGCGAAGGAAAGCAGGCGTATTGTACTTGAGGGAGACGTTCCAAGCCCCTTAAATCCGCCGTCCGGATGCCGTTTCCGTACCAGATGTCCATATGCGGATGAAACCTGTGCAGCAAAGGTTCCGGAGTGGAAGGAAATCGAAAAGGGACATTTTGCCGCATGTCACCATATTGACAAATGTAACTAAATGTGGTAATAATTTTAGAATAAACAATACGGGTATCGAAACAAAGTTTTTGGACGACCTGTATTTTGTTTATAAATTTTTCAGAGGAGGAAATATTATGAAAAAGAAAGTTCTTGCACTTATTCTTACAGCCGCTATGGTTGTTGGATTGGCTGCCTGTGGTGGAAGCACTTCCAATGATGCTGCATCTACAACAGATGGAACCACAACAGAAGCCAGCGACAATCAGACTGGAGATGAGACAACAGACACAACAGAAGCAGCAGCTTCTACAGGAGAGAAGATCTTATCCGTACAGGTAGGACCTGATCCTGAAACCATCGATCCTGCATTAAACAGTGCAGTAGATGGTGGTAACATGTTATTACATTCCTTCGAATGCCTTTTAGCAGTAGATGAGAATGGTCAGCTTGTTCCCGGACAGGCAGAAAGCTGGGAGACATCGGAAGATGGTCTTACCTGGACTTTCCATTTAAGAGATGGTTTAAAGTGGTCCGATGGATCTGATTTAACCGCTAATGATTTTGTTTACAGCTGGAAGAGAGTATGCGATCCTATGGTAGCAGCTCCTTATGCTGAAACTGTACTTTCCATGGTTGAAGGTTATGACAAGGCCATCGAGGGTGACCTTGATGCACTTCAGGTAGCAGCACAGGATGACAACACACTTGTTGTAACTCTGAGCACCCCCTGTTCCTATTTCGGAAGCCTTGCAGCTTTCGCAACCTTAAGCCCGGTACAGGAGGCAACTGTTACCGCAAATGGTGATGCATGGGCAACCAGCGCAGCAACCTATATCAGCAACGGACCTTTCTATGTATCCGAATGGGTTCCCGGTTCTTATATCATGATGAGCAAGAACCCTTACTACTGGAACGCAGATGCAATCAAGCTGGATGGTATTAAGTGGAACCTTATCGAAGATTCCAACGCTGCATACAGCGCATACCAGACAGGTGAAGTTCTGATGATTAAGAATGTTCCTACCGAAGAAATCCCTTCCTTAAAGGATAGTGCAGATTTCCATGTAGATCCGATTATCGGTACTTACTACCTCAGCTTGAATCTTGAAAGAGATGCATTTAAGGATGCAAGAGTTCGTAAAGCATTAAGCCTTGCAATTGACCGTGATTATGTTGCTAATACTTTAATGCAGGGAACTTACTCACCTGCTGATAATCTCATGGGACCCGGATGGATCGACATGGATGGCAAGCAGTTCAAGGACAATGCAAACGGTGGTCAGTCTTATATTGATGTAAACAACTACGAAGCAGACTTAGAAGAAGCAAAACAGCTTCTTGCAGATGCTGGTTATCCGGATGGAGAAGGCTTCCCGTCCATTTCCTACACAACCAACGATGCAGGTTATCATAAGGTAGTTGCTGAATATTTACAGCAGGCATGGGCACAGCTTGGTATCGACCTTCAGGTAGATATCGTAGAGTGGGCTTCCTTCACACCTATGCGTCGTAACGGTGACTTTGATGTTGCACGTAACGGTTGGGTTGGAGATTATAGCGATCCTTCCAACATGCTGGAACTGTTCTACTCAACCAACGGTAACAACGATGGTAAGTTCAACAATGCAGATTTCGATGCAGCAATCGAACTTTCCAGAACAACACTTGATTCCGCAGAACGTTCCAAGGCACTTCATACCGCAGAAGATGTTCTGATGGAAGAAACTGGATGTATTCCGGTTGCATACTACAATGACTTCTGGTTACAGAGCGACAAGATCACAGGATCCTGGCATTCACCTTATGGATACTGGTACTTCATGTACGCTGATATCACAGAATAATTTGTGAACCTGATTTCATAGAGAATCTGAAAGGAACTGCTTTTTGGCAGTTCCTTTTTTGCGCAAAAAAGTGTATAATGAGCCTTAGGTCTATGAACGAGGATAGAATCGTAACCATTCAGAACCTATTCGCAAAATAGCTGCTATGCAGTTCTCCTTTTGTCCATGTGGTTACTTCGCCATATAAATTATGCCAAATGTACTTACGAATGCAAGCATTCTCCGTACACATAGTCATAATTTGCATGGCTCTGAATAGTTACAATATATGATATGGAGGATGAAAAATGGCGGAAAAGGTAATCGACCGTTTTTTCAGATATGTACAGATTGATACACAGTCTAAAGAGGATGCGGAAAGCTTTCCCAGTACCGAAAAACAGAAAAATCTGGCAATGCTTCTTACAAAAGAGCTTCAGGAAATGGGAGCATCCGATGTGATTTATGATGAGGAACGCTGTTATGTGTATGCAAAGCTTCCGGGAAATGACCCTGCAAAGGGAGACAATTACCCGACCCTTGGCTTTATTGCACATATGGATACGTCACCGGATTGTTCCGGAAGGAATGTGAAGCCGAAACTTGTTGAGAACTATGATGGTAAGGAAGTGATTCTGAACGAAGAAAAAGCGATTGTGTTAAGTCCGGTCGTGTTTCCGGAGTTAAAGCATTATGTAGGTCAGACGCTTATAGTAACGGATGGAACCACGCTGCTTGGTGCCGATGATAAGGCCGGCGTGGCAGAAATTATGACCATGGTACAGACACTTTTAGAGCATCCGGAGATCAAGCATGGACCGATTGCAATTGGATTTACTCCGGATGAAGAGGTAGGCGATGGCGTGGATCATTTTAAGATCCGGCAGTTTGGCGCAGACTATGCCTATACGGTAGATGGCGGCGCGATTGGAGAACTGGAATATGAGAACTTTAATGCGGCATCTGCCAAGGCAATCATTCATGGTGTGAATGTACATCCGGGAGAAGCAAAGAATAAGATGAAGAATGCTTCTTTGTACGCAATGGAATTCCAAATGATGCTGCCGGGAACGATGCGTCCGGAATGCACGGATGGCTATGAAGGATTTTTCCATCTGACGAATATGGAAGGGACGGTAGAGCTTGCAACCCTTTCTTATATTATCCGTGACCATGATAAGGAACGCTTTCATGAGAAGAAGGAGTTGTTCCGTCACATTGCAAATGAAATGAATACCAGGTATGGAGAAGGAACCGTTGAGGTAGAGATCTTCGATTCTTACTACAATATGAAGGAAAAGATTGAACCCGAAAATCTTTTCCTCATTGAGAATGCGAAGTCCTGTATGGAAGAGCTGGGCATTGTACCGAAGATCCAGCCGATTCGGGGCGGTACAGACGGTGCAAGATTATCCTTCCTCGGACTTCCCTGCCCGAATCTTTGTACCGGCGGACATAATTATCACGGCAGATTTGAGTATTGTGTTGTGGAATCCATGGAGAAGATTGTGGAACTGCTTGTACATATCACACAGAGGGAGCTGAAGTAGGGGATGATTGACTATGATCACTTTCATGTACTCAATTATGTAAAGAAAGAAGAATATACCGGCAGCATGAACGGCATGCGCTATATGCTTAAGAAGAAGGTTGTACCCAGGGATGATCAGGAGGAAACCTGTCTGGAGGTTATCATTTGGCCTGAACCCTACGGATATGCCAGGACAGAAGAAGAAAAAAAGCTGCGTAAAGAATTTCCTTTTTCAGAGGATGGATTGAAGGAAGCTGTTGTGTATCTCAACCAGCAGTTTGAAGATCAACGTGTATTATGGGATCTCTCTTCCAAGCTGGAGATGTAGGGAAAGTTCAGCCATGCCCATTCATAAGTTGCCGGATGGTACAGATTGGCTAACAAATATACGTACTATCCGGCAACTTATTTCATGTCGGGCGTCCGCCCTATAGAAATGATTGTGTAAGCTGCCCTTAGTGAGCAAGCTCCCACGGTCATCTTACACAATCATTTCTGCATGGCTGAACTGTTACATTTTATGATTGAAAAATGAAAGCGACAGGAATATAATAGTTAACATAAGTTTACAATAAGTGAGGGAGAGGTTTGATGACAACACAGAATGGAACAGGAAGAATGGTCAGCAGAGAGGTGGATTTCTGCAGAGCCTATAGCATGGAAGCGAAGGAACAGCTTGAAAAATTATTTTTAAAGAATCGGATTTCTTACTTTATTGAATGGCAGGATCGTTCCTTATTCTCCCGCATATTTGGAAAGAATGAAAAAGGAAAGAATATTTTTACAATTCGAATTAATGAAGCCGACATTGAAAAGGCAACCGAGCTTGTCAATGGAATTGACTCCGTGAAAATCCGCAAAAAGAAAGAGAATGAAAGATAAGTTACCGGGTGCTCAATGGGCACCCGTTTTCTTTGTGCAGAGCACTTAGTGAAGCCAAGCCGAAGGCGAAGGCTGAACTTAGTGCAGAAGTTATATTGGAGATTCCTTGGGATTGAGTCGGGGTATAGAAAAAGAAAATGAAATAAAATATCCAGAGAACTTGATAGATGTGGGTATAGAGCGGAAAAGTTGATTATAATACCCGTATAATAAAAGAAATGTGGGTATGGGAAGAAATAATGCTAGAGAATACCCAGTGAATTTTCCTGAGAAGGGTATAAGAGAGAAAAATGAAGTGAAATACCCAAAGAAACTGATAGGTGTGGGTATGAGAAAAATGAAACCAAATATTCAGAGCAGTTGGTAGGCGTGGGTATAAAATAGAAAAAGAGTTTACGATACCCTCACAATAAAAATCATGAGGATAAGGTGATGAAAAAGTTTTCTATACCCACAAAAATATAATTGAATGAATTTCCACAAATAAAGAAGGAGAGTATGAGAAAACGGTCATGAGTATGGAACATAGGAAACATCAAAATAACAAGCAGAAGAATGATAAGAAGCAAGCGACAGATAGGAAACAAAAGACAGATAGGAAGCAAGAAACAGATAAGAAACAAAAGACAGATAGGAAGCAAGAAACAGATAAGAAACAAAAGTCAGGTAAAAGTCAAGAGACAGATAAAAAATATAAGACAGGTAAGAGTCAGGAAACAGATAAGAGATATAAGGCAGATAAGAGTCAGGAAACAGATAAGAGATATAAGGCAGATAAGAGTCAGGAAGCAGATCAGAAATATAAGACAGGTAAGAAACAAAAAACAGGTAACAGGCAGGAAATATATAAGAAAGAAGCAGTGAATGGAAAAGATAACCGCACGCATTTAGATAAGAATGAAGTGCAAGCGAAAAAAGAAATTCGAGAAAAGAAAAAATTGCAAGTCAGAAATCAAATTCAACATCAGTCACCGATGCAACAACCAAGTGCATCTCTCATGTGTCCGGTTGAAAAGAAATGCGGAGCCTGCAATTATCTTTCTGTGGATTACGATAAACAGCTTAAGAAGAAACAGCAGGACTTAGAGCAGTTATTACGTCCCTTTGGCAAGGTTGAGGGAATCATTGGAATGGAAAATCCCTATCATTACCGTCATAAGGTGCATGCGGTATTTGATCGTGACCGTAAGGGAAATATCCTGGCAGGTGCTTATCAGGAAAATACGCATCAGGTGGTTTCTACAGAAGGCTGCCTGATCGAAAACGAAAAAGCCAGTGCAATTATCCAAACCATTAAGATGCTGCTGCCTTCTTTTCGGATTAAAACCTATGATGAAGATACCGGTTATGGACTGCTGCGTCATGTGCTGATTCGTGTAGGACATGCAACAGGACAGATCATGGTAATTCTGGTATTAGGATCGCCCATTCTGCCTTCCAAGAATAACTTTGTTAAAGCACTTCGTAAAGAGCATCCGGAGATTTCAACAGTCGTTGTAAATGTAAATGACAGGAAGACAAGCATGGTTCTTGGAGAAAAAGAACAGGTAATATATGGTCCAGGCTATATTCAGGATCGCCTGTGTGGGCTTACTTTTAAAATTTCACCCAAGTCATTTTATCAGGTAAATCCGGAACAGACGGAAAAGTTATACCGAAAAGCAATGGAATATGCAGGTCTGACTGGGAAAGAAAAGGTATTGGATGCTTACTGTGGAACCGGCACAATCGGTATGGTAGCAGCCAGACAGGCGCAGTCCGTCATTGGAGTGGAATTAAATAAAGATGCCGTAAAAGATGCAATTATCAATGCCAAGCAGAATGATATTCACAACATCCGCTTTTATAATCGGGATGCCGGTGAGTTCATGGTAGAGCTTGCAGACAAACAAGAAAAGGTTGATGTTGTGTTCATGGATCCGCCACGAAGCGGCAGTGATGAGAAGTTCCTGTCTTCACTTGTGAAGCTGCAGCCTGACCGTGTAGTCTATGTTTCCTGCAATCCCGAAACCCTTGCGAGAGATCTTAAATACCTGACAAAGAAAGGATACGAGATGAAAAGGGCAGTAGGAGTTGATTTATTTCCGATGACGGTGCATGTTGAGACAGTAGTATTGATGTCAAGGAAAGATAAATAAAGTCCAAAAAGCGGCGTATTTCCGGGCTTTTTCGGAGGTTTGGATTTGAAACCAGACTTCTGAAAAAGCTCGGTTTTCTTATATGGAAACATATCTACTGCAAAATGTGTGTCAGGTTGTAACCTCGGATTAGATGTCACAATTTGAGACAGTGGATTAGATGTCAGGCATTTTTGGGATGATTTTTGGAAAATGAAAAAGGGTGACAACCAATCCGGCAACTCGACTATTTTGGGTAGTTGTAGGCAGTGGGATAGATGACAGAGGAGGGACGGTTTTTGATAGTAGAAAAAGAGCTTAAGGCAATCCCATTACCGGCTATCTATAAGCGTGAAGGTAAGGAATGCTATTATGATACATACAGAAAAAAGTTAATAGAGATTACGCCTGAAGAGACCGTCCGACAGAGAGTAGCAGCATACTTCGAAAACGAATGCGGTGTTCCAAAAGAGATGATATCTTTGGAAGTACCTATCTTCTAAGTAAAATACAGCCTTACCGCTGGAGTGAGATTCAGTGGTAGGCTGTTTGAGTTGGACCGTAATCCTGACGAATCATTGATACTAATATTAAAGAAAATAATTAGAAGGCGATATTTTCCTTTGGTAGAGGGAGGTATCGCCTTCTTTGATGCTTATATTGTGAAATTCCTTTATTTAATATCCAGCTCAATGGGAGCGTCAATGTCGTCAGAGACATATTTCCCATTCTTCTTTCGCTGTTTCACACATTCAGTTAACAGATATTCAATCTGCCCGTTTACGGAACGAAAATCGTCCTCGGCCCAAGCGGCTATGGCGTCGTAAAGGGCAGCAGATAGACGTAAGGGAACCTGTTTCTTTTCTGCCATTAATACAGACTTCCGGAATTGACAACGGGTTGTGCATCATGGTTGCCGCAAAGTACCACGAGCAGGTTGGAAACCATGGCAGCCTTCCGCTCTTCGTCTAAGTTTACTACCTGGGTTTCGTTAAGACGTTCTAAAGCCATTTCAACCATGCCGACTGCACCGTCCACAATCATTTTACGGGCATCGATAATAGCCGATGCCTGCTGACGCTGCAACATTACAGCAGCAATTTCCGGAGCGTAGGCAAGATAGGTAATCCGGGCTTCGATAATTTCAAGACCGGCCTCTCCAACCTTTTCCTGAATTTCCTGACGGATCCGCTCGGCAACGACTTCACTGGAACCGCGAAGACTGCCCTCATCGGCCTGACCGTCCCCTGTCGTATCGACACCTGCAGATACATCATAAGGATAAATGCGTACGATGTTACGCAGGGCACTGTCACATTGCAGGGACAGGTATTCCTTATAGTTATCGACATTAAATACGGCTTTGGCAGTATCAACAACACGCCACATTACCGCAATACCGATTTCAATCGGGTTACCGAGACAGTCATTGATTTTCTGACGGTTATTATTGAGCGTCATAATTTTTAAAGAGACCTTCTTGCTGGCAGCCTGGGCAGCATTTATTTCACCCGTTGTACCGGTAGAAATCTTGAGAGAAGAGAGGGCACCGCCTGTCGGGGCATCAATACCACTTTGATTCAGTTTGGTAGCGGCAGCCGGGTTGACAGCGGTACAGAAGGGATTCACAAAGTAAAATCCGGCTTCCTTTAAGGTACCGACATAGTTACCAAAGAGAGTAAGTACTAAAGCCTCCTGCGGTTTTAAAACCTTAAGGCCAAGGAAAGGAATCCAGCCGATTCCGAGATAGATCACAGAAACAACGCACAGAGGCTTTGAATGGTCAACACCGATACACATTAAAATCGCTGCAGCGATATAGAGAGCAATAAAAAGCAGCATCATAGCCATTCCGTTTTTCTTTTTGTTTAAAACTTTTTCTTCCATAATGAATTCACTCCTTTACATGATAATTATATTTATCTGATATCAAAATGATATCATTTCAAATCTAAAATGTCAATGGGAAAATGAAAGTGAAAACTGTTACGTTTGTATTTACAAATTTTATCCGTTGAGTTACGTTATATGAATAGAAACAAACAATAACATTCTGAAAGGAGTTTAATACAATGAGCAGAGTAAATTTGGGAGCAAAGCCGGTCATGTATCCGATGCCGGTTCTGCTTACAGCAACCTATGATGAAAATGGAGTACCGGATGCGATGAATGCCGCATGGATTACAGTTAAAGTAATCTGTAGAAGGAGTAGAGAATGAAAAAATGGTATCAGAATAAAAAGGTATGGATTTTAGCCGGAGGTATTGTAGTTCTTGCAGGAATTGGTGGATTTGTGGCAACTCATGTGAAGCTGTATCAGGATGGATCTGCTTCCGTATCCATCATTGGAGGAGCGGATGGACCGACCTCTATTTTTCTTGCAGGTAAATTACCCGGTCACGGATCACAGGATCAGAACATTTCCACGCTGCCGCTGGATATTACCATGCGTGTTGTCGATTATAAAGATGGGATTCTGACCGTAGAAATCGACAATCACAGCGGCTATGAGATGGAATACGGCAATGAATATTCCTTACAGAAGCTTGAAGGAGAGGAATGGGTAGAGGTGAAACCGAAGCAGGAATATGGATGGACGGACATCGCGCATATCATTCCGGATCTTACAGTAAATACGGAAACCTATGACCTTACTCCCTTTGGAACACTTTCACCCGGAAAATACAAACTGGTGAAGGACGATCTGGAAGCAGAATTTGAACTTACCGAAGAAGAGTGATGCAACTATTCAGAACCGCATTCGTAAAACCGCTGCTTTGCAGCTTGAGTTTTACGAATGTGGTTACTTCGCCATATAAATCATGTCATATGTCTTTACGAATGCGAGCATTCGACATCCATATTTCCATGATTTGCATGGCTCTGAATAGTTGCAAGTGAGAATCATTCTCAAAAGCAGATATTGATTTATCATGTGATTTGTGGTAATTTATTCGTAAGTTAGATGTGGCTAACTAATGAATAAATCATGTGAAGCCCTTTCGTGCTATAAGTACTTTATGGTAACGAGGATGTCCTGCAAGACGCACACTTGCAGGACATCGGTATAGGGAAGTTCATCGTAAAGGAGATGCAGGTAAATGAACTATTTAGAGATTGAAAAAGTAATTGGAAGAGAGATTCTTGACTCAAGAGGAAATCCTACTGTAGAGGCAGAGGTTACCTTGGTAGACGGAACAACCGCAAGAGGTACGGCACCGAGCGGAGCATCTACCGGTGAATTTGAAGCTTTGGAATTAAGAGACGGCGATAAGAGCAGATATTTAGGAAAGGGTGTAACGAAGGCGGTTCAGAATATCAACACCGTGATTGCCAACACCATTACCGGAATGGATGTAAGTGACATTTATGCCATTGATCAGGCGATGATCAAGGCAGATGGTACAAAGGACAAATCCAATTTAGGAGCCAATGCGATCCTTGCAGTTTCCATTGCGGCAGCAAGAGCAGCATCCCAGGCACTGGATATTCCTCTTTACCGTTTCCTTGGCGGCATTTCTGGAAATCGTCTTCCGGTTCCGATGATGAATATTTTAAATGGCGGCGCCCATGCAGCCAATACTGTAGACGTTCAGGAATTTATGATTATGCCGGTTGGTGCTCCGAGCTTCAAGGAAGCGCTTCGCTGGTGTGCAGAAGTGTTCCATGCACTTGCTTCTTTATTAAAGTCCAAGGGACTTGCAACATCGGTAGGTGATGAAGGTGGATTTGCACCGAACCTTGCAAGTGATGAAGAAGCAATCCAGTATATTCTGGAGGCCGTAAAGAATGCCGGATATGAACCGGGCAAGGATTTCGTGATTGCCATGGATGCCGCTTCCAGTGAGTGGAAGGGATCCGTAAAGGGAGAGTACATTCTACCCAAGGCAGGAACGAAATTTACTTCCGAAGGTTTGATCGAGCACTGGAAAAAGCTCGTTGATAAATACCCGATCATTTCTATTGAAGATGCATTGGATGAAGAGGATTGGGAAGGCTGGCAGAAGCTTACCAGAGAGCTTGGACATAAGGTGCAGCTTGTTGGAGATGACCTCTTTGTTACGAACACCGAACGTCTGTCTAAGGGTATTGAACTTGGATGTGGTAACAGTATTCTGATTAAGTTAAATCAGATCGGTTCCGTATCTGAAACACTTGAAGCAATCAAGATGGCTCACAAGGCAGGCTACACCGCAATTGCATCCCATCGTTCCGGTGAAACCGCAGATACGACCATTGCAGATCTTGCTGTGGCATTGAATACCTGCCAGATCAAGACCGGCGCACCGAGTCGTTCCGAAAGAGTTGCAAAGTATAACCAGTTACTCCGTATTGAAGAAGAACTTGGCGACAGCGCTGTATATCCGGGAATCGGAGCCTTCAATATTAAGAAATAATTGAACTGTTTTTAATTAGCTAATTACCATCCACTTATTTATTCAAAGCAGGGGTGTCTGTGTATACAGGCATCCTTGTTTTTATGGGAAAAGAGAGGTAGAATAATTGGGGATAAAAATGCAGGAGGAAATCATTATGCTTTATATTATGCGGCACGGCAGGACCGATTGGAATGATGCTTATAAATTACAGGGACGGACGGATATTCCATTAAACGATGCGGGACGCCGTATGTCACAGGAAGCAGCACAGCGTTATCGGGAGGTTTCGTTTGACGTCTGTTTCTGTTCCCCACTGATCCGGGCGCGCGAGACGGCAGAGATTTTCTTAAAAGGAAGAGATACACCCATTCTTTTTGATGACCGACTTAAGGAAATGTGCTTTGGTGTATGCGAGGGAAGTGAAAATGTTTTTGAAAATCAGGACACTCCGGTATATACTTTGTTTAAGGATCCAACGCATTATGTGGCGCCTGAAGGTGCAGAGAGCTTTGAGGAGCTGTTTGCAAGGACAGGTTCCTTTTTGAAGGAAGTTGTGGAACCGGCACTGCAGGAGGGAAAGGATGTCCTGATTGTCGGGCATGGTGCAATGAATTCCAGTATCGTCTGCCAGATCCGTAATCTCCCGCTCGAAGAGTTCTGGAGTGCAGGAATTGAAAAGTGTAAATTGATGAAACTGATCTAACGATCCGGAAAAGATACAAACCAGGCAATGGCTGCAGCTGAGGATGAAATTCAGGGTGAGATGGAGCAGAATGCGGAATAATCAGGACGATAAAAGAATGCTGATGAATTGAAGGAGAGCCGTTATGGCGATGGAGAATGAAAGAAAAGTCATCTGTCCAAATTGTGGGGGTGAGTTTAAGGAACAGAGTGCCAAGTGTCCATACTGTGGCACAATGTATTATCCTGGTGCGGAGGAGGAGTACTTAAAGAAACTGGAGCATGTCCGTACGGATCTGGAAGATCTGGGAGCAGTACCGGAACAGGAAACAGTGAAAGCCATTAAGAAGCGGGCAGGATGGGTAATAAAGCTTGCCGTAGCTGCAATTATCGTGATTGTTCTTGGTGCAGGCTTTTTGGCGTGGAAGAACCGGGAAGAACCCTATGATGCGAAGACACAATACCTTTGGAGACAGGAAAATTATCCGAAGATGGAAGAAATGTTTGCGAATGAACAGTATGCAGAGCTGTATGCCTTCATCGAACAGGAAACTGCCAATGGGATTTATTTGTCAGACTGGGAACACTGGTCATTTATGATGGTCTGGGGGATCTGTGACACGGCAGAGGAATGTCTTGAAAGGGAAGCCAATGGAGAAATTCTCAAGGAATATCAGGAAACCCTGCTTTTAAATGACTACTGGATTTTAAAAGGAATTTCCTATTCGGTACTGCTTTCGAAGGAAGACCGGGAGCAGCTGGAACCCTTCCGGGAGCAGGCACTTGCAGACCTTGAGGGCCGTTGGGACTTTTCACAGGAAGATCTTAAGAAGTTTGAAGAGGAAGTGAAAAGCAACTACGGATATCCAAAATATGAAACCTGTGAAGCCTATATTAAAAAATGGATGAAAGGAAAATAGATACGTGAACTGTAAATACTGTGGAGGAACATTATCGTTAGAGGATCATTTCTGTCCGCATTGTGGAAAACCAAATGAACATGCAAAGCAGCATGCAAAGGACATGGAGGCTTATAAAAGCCGGTTTGATACGACACAGGGCGAAGTATATAAAGTAACAAGGAATTATAGTGAGATCACAGCTCATGCAGTTATTATCACAGTGCTTGTGGTGCTCATTCTGGTGGTTTTATTTGTGACAAGAAGTGCCTATGCAATTAAGAGAAATATCCACGATCTGCAGTCAAAAAGGTATGAAAAGGAATATACTGCAACGATGGATCAATATCTTGAAGAGGAGGACTATCTTGGGTTTTATGCCTTCTGTGAAGCCCGGGATATCCGGGTCTATACCGAAGGCTATGAAAGCTATGCGGTCATTATGAGAGCAGCAGACCATTATGCCTACATCTATGATAATCTGTTCGAAATGATGGAGGCTGAGGCCGAATCACTGAAGGACAGCCGGATTGAATCTCTCGCGGCCTATTGCGATAATTTTGCCAAAGCAAGGGAAAATATGGATTCCTATCCGGTTGATGAAGCGTACACGGAGCAGGTGCTTCAGAGAATGGAAGAGGATGTGGAAGCACTTCTACGGGCTTATCTGGGACTTACGAAGGAAGAAGCGGAAGGCTTTTCAAAGCTAAGCAAGGCACAGAGAATGGTTTTACTGGAACAGAAGTATGAGGAGATGGGATATGGCACAAAAATTACAGAATAAGCTGCGGATTGGGCGGCAGCAGGGGATTCTGCTTATTATGAAGGGTGTGATCGGTATTCTCTGTATTATATTGCTTGCTTCAACGGCTGTGATGATTGAGAATTTACATGATGCCTTTACAAACCGGATTTCAGAGAGCACCTTAAGGAGCCGTGTGGAGTATGGAAACTATGCGCCCTTAGTAGATCACTATCATCAGAATGTGGCAGCAGGCATAACCGGAAATAAGGAAGAGAAGGAATATTACGGAGTGGCGAAGTATTATGAGGCGGCGAGCTTCTATAAGGCCTTTTCCACGGTAGGAGATACCGGGCGGGCAGCACGGGAGAAGCAGAAGATGGATGCCGCTTATGAAGAAATGGGTGGCTGGCAGATTGCAAAGGAAGCCATTGACGCCGAGCTTTTAATAAATGCCTTCCAATAGGGACGTTCCAATAGATGCTCCAATAGAAAATAGAAGCGGCAAGAAAAGATTTGCCATATCAGGTATTGTGTATTATACTGTATCTATTCAGGGTGATACCAGTTTGAACTGACTGGTTCTGAATTGGAAGATCATGTGATATAGTAGTTAAGGAAAAGATGAGGAGGAATAACAAATGAAATCATGTCCAAAATGTGGTGCCCAGATGGAAGATCAGGCAGTCTTCTGTGCAAATTGTGGTGCGAATTATAATAACCCATATGGTGCAGCAGCACCGGTAGTACCGGAGTGGGATCATACGGCAGAATTTGATCCCAAGGATGTGTCCGATAACAAAGTCATTGCAATGCTGGTATATCTGTTAAGTGTGGTTGGTATTCTGATTGCGTTACTCAGCCAGAATTCTCCGTATGTTTCATTCCATGTGAGACAGGCGCTTAAATTCCTTGTGGTTGAAACGCTGGTTGGAATTGTGACTGCCATTCTTTGTTGGACTGTGATTGTTCCGATCGCAGCAGGTATTTTCTATGCAGTACTCTGGGTAGTAAAGATTATCTGTTTCGTTTCTATCTGCAAGGGAGAAGCGAAGGAGCCGGTGATTATCCGCAGTTTTACCTTCTTAAAATAAGGGATCAACAGGGAAGTTAACAAAGATGATGCAGAAGGGCCTGCGCAGTGCAACAGGCTCTTCTTTACAGGGTGACACATTACTGCGCTAATGTGGAGAAGCACCCCGAATCATACAAAAGTGAGGAGAAGATATGAATACAATTACCTTTATTATGATTGCTACCATCGTAGTATATTTACTTGGTATGCTGGCAATCGGATTTATTTTCAGTAAGAACAATAACGACAGTACCGATTTTTACTTAGGCGGTCGTAAGATGGGTCCTCTGGTTACTGCAATGAGTGCCGAAGCCTCGGATATGAGCAGCTGGCTGCTCATGGGAATTCCCGGACTTGCGTACTTTAGCGGTATTGCAGAACCTTCGTGGACGGCGATCGGCCTTGGAATCGGAACCTGGTTAAACTGGCTTCTGGTTTCGAGAAAGCTGCGCCGGTATTCCAGCAACATCAACGCAATTACCATTCCGGAGTTTTATTCCAAGAGATTCCATGACAAGAAGAATGTTCTGAATGCGATTGCTGCGCTTGTGATTATTGTATTCTTTATTCCTTATACTGCATCCGGCTTTAAAGCATGCGGAACGTTGTTTAACAGTCTTTTTGGTGTGGATTATACGGTGGCAATGATTATTTCAGCCATTGTTATTGTAAGCTACACAATTATGGGTGGTTTCAAGGCTGTTTCCACGACAGACCTTGTACAGAGTATTGTAATGACTATTGCACTTGCCGTTGTATTGGGATTTGGTATCCATGTGGCAGGGGGGATGGGAGCTGTCATCTCCAATGCGAAGGAAATGCCGGGATATCTCACCATGTTCGCATCCCATGTCAGGGAGACAAACAGTTCTACCCCTTATAGTGCACTGACGATTGCATCGACACTGGCCTGGGGACTTGGTTACTTTGGTATGCCGCATATTTTAGTCCGTTTCATGGCAATTGAAGATGAAAAGAAGCTTGTTTTATCCAGAAGAATTGCAACGATCTGGGTGGTAATCGCAATGTTCGTAGCAGTTCTTATCGGACTTGTCGGTTATGGCATGACATGCGCAGGTGCGGTAGAATTTCTGGATTCTCCGAGCCGCGCAGAAGAGATTATTATTAAGATTGCAAACTTAATCAGCCAGCATGGTATTCTGGCAGCAATTGTAGCAGGACTGATCCTTGCAGGTATTCTGGCAGCAACGATGTCTACCGCAGATTCCCAGATGCTTGCAGCAGCATCCTCGGTATCCCAGAATATCATTCAGGATTTCTTCAAGGTAAAGCTGGATGAAAAGAAGAGTCTGCTCATTGCAAGAATTACCATTGTGGCAATCAGCTTAATTGCCTTATTTCTTGCAAGGGATCCGAATTCCAGTGTATTCCGTATCGTAAGCTTTGCATGGGCAGGATTTGGAGGCGCATTCGGAGCTGTTACGCTCTGCTCCCTGTTCTGGAAGAGATGTAACTTTCAGGGTGCACTTGCCGGAATGATCAGTGGTGGTGTGATGGTATTTGTATGGAAGTATCTGGTGGCACCTCTGGGTGGCGTGTTTGGTATCTACGAGCTGTTGCCGGCATTCATCACTTCCCTGATCTTCACGATTGCGGTAAGTCTCCTGACCAAGGCGCCGGAAGAAGCCATTGTCAGGGAATTTGAAGAGGCTTCTGTAAAATAATTGTAACATTTTCAATTGTTAATTCTTTCTTAAAATGCTCCTGTGACATTGACAGGAGCATTTTATAGCTTTACAATGGAATCAATGCTCATAATGGGCGTTGTAATAATTTTGAAACATTTCGTACCAAAGATTGATATGTGGGGAATGGTTCAGGGAGATTTCAGAGTAATGAAGAAAAGAAAGAGGAGCCGGATCATCTGGACAGTTCTGTTCTGGATGATATTTCTGGTATCGGTTGCTACAATTGTATATTTGTCGTTTCAGAACGGAACGAGTTCTGCGGAGCTTGGCAGCGATGTAATTGAGAAGCTTGCCGCCGAGTACTATGAGAAGGACACCGTTTCAACGACAGAGCTCTATAAGTTCACGTACTATTTCCGGCAGATGGGAAGAACGATTGCGTTCTTCATCATTGGTATTTTAGGAACGGCGACCATTCATCTGTCTTCCGAACGGCTTCCGTGGATTGTAAAGTCGGTTCTGTCCGCAGGAATCCTGCTGGTGCTTGCATGGATTACAGAGAGATGCAAGATTTATCTCCCTACCAGACATTACAGCCAGGATGAGATGATGATCAGTATGGCAGCGTCAATGCTTGGGTTTTCCATCGTTTCACTGATTACACTGATTTACAATCTGATTCACCATATGTCACACAGAGACTTATCCAATAAAAGAATCCCTTCCTCCCAGCATGGTTAAGCCGGGATGAAGGGATCCTCTGTTTTTTAAAGAGTGTTGAAATTATTATTCCAGCATCTTAGCGGATTTCTCCGTCATATTTTTCTTCACAGTATTTGCAGCGGTAGATTTCTTTTTCCTCATCAGCCAGAACGAATACATGAGGAAGTCCCTGCTCGATGGAAGTGATGCAGCGGGGGTTCTTACAGTGGATGACATTGCGGATTTCCTTCGGAAGCTGGAGCTCCTTCTTGGATACAATTTTGCCGTCCTTGATGACATTTACTGTGATATTATGGTCGATGAACGCCAGAACATCCAGGTCTAACATATCAATATCACATTCCACCTTCAGAATGTCTTTTTTCCCAAGCTTGTTGCTGCGGGCGTTCTTAATGATGGCCACGGTGCAGTCCAGCTTATCCAGTTGTAGATGATGGTAAATCGCAAGACTCTTTCCTGCTTTAATATGATCTAATACAAATCCTTCTTCAATCTTTCCTACATTTAACATGAATTTGATCCTTTCTTTTCTGAGTGATTAATAAATTTGCAGCTATTCAGAGTCATACAAATTGTGCCAATATGGACGGCGAATGCCTGCATTCGTAAGACCATTTGGCATAATTTATATGACGAAGTAACCACATGAGGTAAACTACGCTGCGTCAGCAGCGGTTTTACGAATGTGGGCTGAATAGCTTCGTTTATACATGAATCTCTAGCAGTGTCAGAATCAGTGCCATGCGGACATACACACCGTACTGCACCTGCTTGAAATAAGCTGCTCTCGGATCATCGTCCACCTCTACCGAAATTTCATTGACACGCGGCAGGGGATGAAGTATCAGCATATCAGGTTTAGCGAGTTTCATTTTGGCTTTATCCAAAATATAGAAGTCTTTCAGGCGGACATAATCTTCTTCGTTGAAGAAACGTTCCTTCTGGACTCTGGTCATATAAAGGATGTCCAGATCCTGCATTACATCATCTAATTTGATGACTTCCTTATAAGGAATGTTCTTTTCCTTCAGCAGATCGGTAATGTAATCCGGAATGCGAAGCTCCATCGGAGAGATGAAGATGAAGTTGATATTTTCGTAGCGCATGAGTGCGTGGATCAGGGAATGCACGGTACGGCCGAATTTCAGATCCCCGCAAAGACCGATGGTAAAGCTTCCAATCGATCCCTTTAAGGAACGGATGGTCAGCAGATCCGTGAGCGTCTGTGTCGGATGCTGGTGTCCACCGTCACCGGCGTTAATAACCGGGATGGAAGAGTGGCTTGCAGCAACCATCGGGGCACCTTCCTTGGGATGGCGCATGGCACAGATGTCCGCAAAGCAGGAAATAACGCGGATGGTATCGGCAACACTTTCTCCTTTGGTTGCAGATGAAGAGTTGGCATCGGAAAAGCCGAGCACACTTCCACCCAGGTTCAACATTGCGGACTCAAAGCTTAGCCGGGTACGGGTACTCGGTTCATAAAAGCAGGTTGCCAGTTTCTTTCCTGCGCAGGCATGGGCGTACTTGTCCATGTGATGCTCAATATCATTGGCCAGATTGAAGATCTGGTCGAGTTCTTCCACACTGAAATCCAGAGGGCTCATTACATGTCTCATAGGGTTCTCCTTTTTGATTTGTATATTTTCTGTAACTGTTCAGTACCTTCACAGTTACGATGCAAAATCCATTCCAAATCGGCTTCGCCGATGGGATTTTGCATTACTGAATCATTATCTTACGGTCTCTGCAGTAAATGCTTCGACCTGTACTGAATAGTTACTATTTTCTTTCGTTACTGCTGTAAAAAAACAAATGTCTGACTGCACAGCCGCCTGTTTTCCTGTACATCAGTACATCATGAAAAGGGTCGAAGAGAAATCTCTTCGACCTTAGTTTACGTTTAATGGATAAATGATAATAAATCCGCTACCGGCTTACGTTTGGGAGCAGCGGGTTCTTCGTCAGGATATCCGACAGCAATTAAAGCAGCTACTTCCTGATTCTCAGGAATCTCTAAAATAGAAGCAACCTTCGCATCATCAAAGATACCAAGGATGACAGAACCAAGTCCCTGTTCGTAGGCAGCCAGACAAAAACTCTGGGAAGCTATACCGGCATCAAACATCTGCCAGCGGTCACCTTTTGATGTTGTGAAAGAACCATCTCTTTCATAACCACTGCGGCCTTTGATATAAGTTAAGACCATCAGTACGGGAGCATTTTTGATGATGACACCATTGTTGGCAAACATTTCTGCACAACTGTCAGCAATTTGTTCCTTCTTTTCACCGTCTACTGCGATATAACGGATGATCTGGGTATGCTTCCAGCTTGGAGAATAAGAAGCAGTTTCAACGATCCCGGACAGAAGCTCTCCGGATACCTTCTGATCCTTAAATTTACGGATACTGCGACGTCCTTTAATACATTCCTTAGCGGTCATATTCACACTCCTTTCGTCAATAAAACCGACTCACATATTTTTTTTATCATAGCATATAGAGTAAAGACTTTCAACGAGGAAAAACAGTTTTTATAGTTTTTATGGTTACGCTTTTTATGAACGATATACGGGGAAATAATTGCAATCTGGTGGGGGATATGCTACCATTCAAGAGGATGTAACAATTCTAAGTTATGCGGATTGCCTGCCGGAATTCCTGTATTTGGGCAGAATAGGGGCAATTACCGTTACAGAGAAGAAAGGCGGATTGAAATATGGCAGAAATGATGAGCGAAGATCAATACATGGAACGCAAAAGATGGGTCTTTTTAGGCCTTCCGTTTACTTTTACCACATATCATGTTGCAGAGAATGTAATCACCATCGACAGCGGATTTTTCCGTAAGGTGGAGAATGACTGCTATATGTATAAGGTACAGGATGTGGAGCTGGTAGCCACTTTTTTTGAAAGAATTGCCGGTCTTGGAACGGTAGTCTGCTATACCGGAGATACCACACATCCGAAGCTTATGCTGGAGCATATTAAGAATGCGAAGACCATTAAGAACTATATTCTGGAGGCATCCGAGAATGCCCGTATGAAGAGACGTACCCTGAACACCCTGAATATCGGTGCGGAAGCAATGGATGATATGGACGGGGCAGGCCTGGATGAATAAAATATTGGGCTTTACAGGGAAATGCATAAAAGAGTTCGCTTTTAGCGGACTCTTTTTGGATAAGTGCGCCCGGCGGCGCTTATTTTTAACCGGTTATTTTAAGATCTGGTATTGAGCAGCTTTTCGTAGATTAATCCTACAACGAACCAGCAGGGAAAGAAGTCTAACCGGATGACCCTGCCGATCTGCCATCTGTTCTTTACATAGTCCCAGGGGCAGATATTGTGTCTTTTAAGAAATTTGCCGGAGAAAAATTCCGCAGCGAAGATCAGGATGGCATAAATTGTGCCGCGCCATACTATGGACAGATGCTTGAACAGCTGGGAGAGCGGACCTAAAATACAGGCACACCCATAGATAGGGAACATCCACAGGGAGGACTGTCCCATGAGCTTCCATTCCCTCCGGCGCAGGGAAGAAAGTGCGGTAAATACAATTTCAAGGCCCCATCCAAGAAGGCCGCATTTACAAAAGTCAGTCAGTAGTTTTTTCATCATGTTCCAAGTATGTCCGAAAATCCGGAAACTATGCAGCACTCCGGAATCATGCAGCTTATGATGGGAGAAACATAGAAAACCTGCATTTACAGGGACATTTGACATGAATCTCAGATGAGGGGAGAAGCATGAACGAAAAAGAAACGTCAGCGTATATTGAAGAATTAAAAAAATACGGAAGTGTTCCGGGGCTTACCAATATCCGAAATCTTTGTGAAAAGCTGGGACATCCGGAGAGGGAGTTGTCTTTTGTACACATAGCAGGAACGAACGGGAAGGGGTCTACGCTTTCTTTTCTTTCCGAAGTCCTGAAATGTGCAGGATTTAAGGTGGGAAAGTATGTTTCACCAACGATTTCGGATTACCGGGAGCGCATTCAGGTAAATGACCGGATGATTTCAAAACGCTCGCTGTCACAGGGGATGACACTTTGTCGGGAAAAGTGTGAAGAGCTCGTAGCGGAGGGGCAGCCGCATCCGACCGCCTTCGAGGTTGAAACAGCACTTGCATTCTGGTATTTTAAGGAACAGAAATGCAAGATCGTCGTATTGGAAACAGGGCTTGGGGGAGAGCTGGATGCCACGAATATTGTGACGAATACCTTAGTTGAAGTTTTTACCTCCATCAGTCTTGATCATATGGGAATTTTAGGAAGCACTCTTTCAGAGATTGCAGCGGTGAAAGCCGGAATTATTAAGAAAGGCTCCATAGCGGTCACAACGGCGCAGGAGCCGGAGGTTATGGAGGTTCTGAGGTTCCGGACGCAAAGGGAAGGTGTTCCTTTGATGGAAGCTGCTCCTTTGGAGGCAGGGCAGGTGAAAAGCAGTCTGAGCGGTCAGACCTTTTCTTATAAGGAGTTTTCGAAAGTACAGATTTCACTTCTTGGAAGATACCAGATTGAGAATGCGGTACTGGCTTTGGAAACCATACGGGCCTTGCGGATGCAGACACTTCAGGGGCATCCCATAATTATTCCGGATAAGGCAGTACTGCAGGGCATGAAAAATGCCGTATGGCCAGGGAGATTTCAGATTGTTGCAAGGAAGCCCATCTTTATTGCAGATGGAGCACATAACCGGGACGGAGCAGCAAAGCTTGCAGAATCGCTTCAATATTATTTTCCACAGAAGCATATGATCTTCATCATGGGAATTCTGCGCGATAAGGAGCAGGAAGAGATTGTGAAGGCTACTGTGCCGCTCGCCGATCAGGTACTGACGATTTCCACGAAGGGAGCACGGGGCTTTTCGGCCTTAGAACTTGCGGAAATCTGTTCCCGATATCAGGAAAGGGTTACGGCAACAGATGGAATTCAGGAGGCCTTAGAGCTTGCGTATCTCATGGCATCCCCGGAGGATGTCATTGTGGCATTCGGTTCACTTTCCTTCTTAGGAGAGCTGTTACCGCAGGTAGAGCAGATCGCAGTACAGAAAGCGAAGAAGAAGGGAAGCTTATTCAACCTCTGATTATGCCGGAATGCTCCGGAAGATCAGGGGCCAGGTGTTGGACAGTTATTCTGTCACAAAAGAAATTTAAGGAGAATAAGGATGCAGCAGTCAGATCTAATGATAGGAAAGAAACAATTCAAACGGCAGGGACACACTTATGTGATGGGAATCTTAAATGTAACACCGGATTCCTTTTCCGATGGAGGAAGTTATCCGGAGCTGAGTGATGCCCTGTATCGTGTGGAGCAGATGATGAAAGAAGGAGCAGAGCTGATTGACGTAGGAGGAGAATCTACACGGCCGGGTTACATACAGATTACGGATGAAGAGGAAATTGCAAGAACCTGTCCGGTGATTGAAGCAATTAAGAAGAATTTTGATGTGCCGGTTTCTCTGGATACCTATAAGTCAGAGGTGGCAAAGGCCGGTGTACAGGCAGGTATGGATCTGTTTAATGATATCTGGGGACTGCAGTATGATCCTAAGATGGCAAAGATTATTGCACAAAGCGGACTGCCCTGCGTACTCATGCATAACCGGAAGGAGAAGATGGGGGATGAGATCAAAGCAACACCGGAACTGGAAACGATGTTCCGGGAGGATTTTGGCAGGATCCTTACGATTGCAGAGGAGGCAGGAATAGACAGAGAGAAGATTATTTTAGATCCGGGAGTCGGCTTTGCAAAGAGCTATGAACAGAACCTGTGGGTCATTCATCATCTGCCGTTCTTTCAGGAGATGGGGTATCCTGTATTGCTTGGAACGAGCCGTAAGTCCGTGGTCGGTCTGACACTTGATCTGCCGGTAAATGAGCGTGTGGAAGGAACGCTTGCTACAACAGCTTTTGCGGTAGAATGCGGCTGCTGCATGGTGCGCGTGCACGATGTCAGGGAAAATATGCGTTTCATCCGCATGATGGAGGCTATCCGGAACCAGAAATAAACAGTTAGCAATCATTATAAATATGGAAAGAACAAGTAACCGGAATGAGTTACAAAGTGAGTACGATTATGGACAAAATTAATATCAGACATTTGGAAATTTATGCACATCACGGGGTTTTCCCCAAGGAGAAGCAGGAGGGACAGGTTTTCTATCTGGATGCGGAGCTGTACCTATCCCTGCATGAAGCAGGACAGACCGATGATCTTACGAAAACCGTGCATTACGGAGAGGTCTGTGAGCTGATGAAGGAGACCTTTACGGAACGTAGCTTCGATCTGATTGAGCGGGCAGCAGAGGTTGTGGTACAGAAGGTACTGCTTGCCTATCCGCTGATCCGAAAGATGACGCTGACCGTGAATAAGCCCCATGCCCCGATTCCGATTCCTTTTGAAAATGTATCGGTACAGATCGAGCGTGGCTGGAAAAGGGCTTATCTGGGAATCGGTTCCAATCTGGGAGATAAAAGAAAATATATCGAAGATGCGGTTGGAAAATTAAAGAAAAATGAGCTGATCCGTGAGGTGCGCTGCTCAAAGCTCCTTGTGACAAAGCCGTATGGAGGGGTAGAGCAGGATGATTTTTTAAACGGGGCAATTGAGATCGAAACCCTGCTGTCTCCGATGGAGCTGCTTACCTTTCTGCAGCAGTTAGAGCAGGAGGCACACCGGGAGCGGAAGGTTCACTGGGGACCAAGAACCCTGGATCTGGATATTCTTTTCTATGAAGATGTGATTTCCAATGATCCAAAGCTTTTGATCCCACACCGCGATATGCAGAACCGGCGGTTTGTACTGGAACCCTTAAGTGAACTGTGCCCGTGTTATGTCAACCAATTGTTACAAAAGACGGTTTATGAGATGCTTATGGAGCTTCCGGATTAATCGGAAGCCATGGCGGCCTGTTTGGCTGCATTGAAATCGGAAACTTCAATATAGCTGTGCGGGGTACGCTTCATGGGAACATCAGAGTTGAACTCATGGAAGTAGGCATATTGGGAAGTCAGGTTGATATCGGAATAGATTCCAAGGGCAACGACCTCCGGGTTGCTTCCATCCGCTTCCATCCGCATGAGTGCGGGTGCATCCGCATCGTTTTTCTGATAATAAACATAGCCGTTTCCGACATTATAGGTATCCACGCGGTCTTCGGTCAGTACCTCCACTGCACCGGTAGAAAGGGAGTAACGGCACAGACGGTAATTCGAGGAGGCATCCATGTAATAAATGTAGTCGTAAGCATAGACCGGATAACAGATATTGCCCTCTAACAGGAGAGAGGTGCTGTCTGACCTGGTATCGAGTGCGTACAGGTTGTGGTCTTTATCTGTTCCGTTATAATAGATGATTCCGTTATGGCAGGCATTGGGACTGATGATTTCATCCGAAACGAGCTTCTGCCCGGATTTGTCGGTTTTGATCTTATAAAATTTGGTGAAGTCGGTGTTGTTGTACCGCTGATAGTAAATATAGTCGCCAGCAAGCTGCATGGTAACGGCTGCCTGACGGTCCAGGCATTTGCTGTTGCTTCCATCCGGTTTGCTGCGGTAAACACCATAGGTATGTATGACATAGCCGAGTCCCTTGCCACCGGTTGCATTGTCCAGATAATAATAGAGGTAATTGCCTCCGACATTGATGGAATTCACGGAGCTGCTGGTGAGCTTTTTTAAATCCGTTTCATCCGGATTCATGGAATACAGACAGCCGCCGTCGTAGGCATTGGAAAAGTAAACCCGCCCATCGGCTTCTGCAAAAAGTCCGTGATTATTCAGATTACCGCCTGTATTTCCGGTAACGGTAATGTCGTTAGAGGGAATTCTTCCCTGAAATTCTTTAAGAACGCTGAATCCGGCAAGCAGTAACAGAATACAGCAGCAGATGACAATGATTTTCCAGTTTTTTTTCATAAGTTACCTCCTGATAATTTGAATTTTGATGTTGGTTATTTTCCTGCGCTTTCTTGCGCATGAAGTCATAGACTTCCTCCTCGGTAAGGACGACATAATCCCCAGTGTCGGTGTCCTCGGGAATCGCCTGTTTCAGCTTTTCCAGGTTGATGGAAACAGCGGCAACGCTCAACGGGTCTGTGCCGTGCTGGTAGGCCGCAGCCTTTCCATCTGTGGTGAGGGCCACATTGGGGTGTTTGAGAATGTTGTATTTCAGATCCTTCACAGGGCGTTCGCCCCGAATAAAAAGAAGTGCGTAGCGGTTGTCCAGCATACGCACTTCATCCGGGGTCATCAGCTCCCGTCCGGCAGTCTGAAAGTTGGTGGTGTAGCTTCCGCTGCGGCCTTTGGATCGGCCGTAGGTGTTGGTGTCAATGGTTTGTTTTCCAAGCAGCTTGGACACATACTCGTGGGTGGACTGCTCATTGCCGCCTAAGTATAGGAAGGTATCGCAGTTGCCTACGATGCTTTCCCATTGCTTATCAAAGAGTGCTTTTAGCTGGGCCAGATTCTGGAGGATGATGCTGACGGAAATTTCCCGGCTTCGCATGGTGGCAAGAAGCTTATCAAAATCATCCGGCAAGGCCACGTTTCACGGATGCCGGATGCTTTTGGATGATGCGCAGCTCATAGCAGTAGCGCAGATACAGGGCGTGAATGCCCTTGGCTTTGGGATAAGGAATAAAGGGGTTTCGCT
>OGNQ01000344.1_pt1 | contig 47365 bp, 53 predicted proteins | sample 1573481 | NCBI WGS metagenome assembly OGNQ01 (sample SAMEA2581920, study PRJEB24529) | metagenome | biome: Human gut stool | place: China | collected 2011 | reverse complement strand
ATGATTTTTCAAATTTAAGATGATTTTGCGCCGCTAGTTTAGGCGCGGTGTAGCGTTAGCCACATAAGCCTAAAGGCGGTGCAAAAGGGCTTAAATTTGGAAAATGGTTTGCCCCTCAAATGCGAACGGGGAACAAAATGTTATTTTGTTCCCCGCGCATTAAAATTCTAGCTTACCACCAGTTGTTTGTTGTCCGCCTTTCTTCCTTGGCGTTGCCGTTTCGTGCCAGTACAAGAGTAAGTGTTCGCAGGCTGTTTTTTCAGATTTGCGCCGTATGGGTGGGCCTTAGTTTGGGCGCAGTGTGGCTGTATGCCACTCTAGCCCAAAGGGACCGACCAGACGGCCAAATATGGAAAAATGTTGCCCCTCAAACGCAAACAAGGGGAAAAATGTTATTTTTCCCCTTGTGCGTTAAAATCCCCGCTTACCATCAGTTGTTAAATCCCATAAAAAAAGCCCCCTGTGCGGGGGCTTATTATACCCAAACTACTTATTTGGAAAGATGTTTGGAAATATATTTGCTCATATCAAACATGCTGATTTGTTTTTTGCCTTCAAAAATGGGGGCCAATTTCGCATCAGCGTTAATCATGCGTTTGTTTTTGGCATCCTGCAAGCCGTTCTTTTTAATGTATTCCCACATCTTTTTTACAACTTCGGTGCGGGGCAACGCGGCAGAGCCGACGATTACAGCCAATTCAGCGCTGGGGGTTAAAGGTGCCATAAATTTTGCATTTGCTTTTGCCATACTATTATTTCTCCTGTTTGTCCGGTACTTGGGTACCGTACTGCGTTTAATCTGTTTTCTAAATTCTAGTAAATTTAGAGCCCCTTTGTAAGGGGGTTCCTTACAAAGGAGCCTAATACCGTTAAATTATTTGGCTTTTACTTTGGGCGCGGCGGCTAAAACTTCGGCCGTGCAGCCGGCTTCGTACTTCTTGAAGTTTTCAATAAAAGCCTTGGCCAAGTATTCGTATTTTTCCATATAGGCGGCTTTATCGGCCCATTGGTCGGCCGGGTTCAAAATTTCGCTCGGCACGCCGTCACATTCCGTGGGGATTTGGAAACCGAATACAGGGTCCGTAGTAAAGTGGACTTTAGCCAATTTACCGTCCAGCGCGGCGTTCAACAAAGCGCGCGTATATTTAATGCTGATGCGGTGCCCCACGCCATACGGGCCGCCAATCCAGCCGGTGTTTACCAACCAGCAATCCACATTGTGTTCTTTAATTTTCTTTTTAAGTAGTTCCGCATACACAGACGGGTGGAGCGGCATAAACGGCCCGCCAAAGCAGGTAGAGAACGTGCTGGTAGGTTCTTTTACACCCTTTTCCGTACCGGCCACTTTGGCGGTATAACCGCTGATAAAGTGGTACAAGGCTTGGTCCGGGCTCAATTTGGAAATAGGCGGCATAACACCAAACGCATCACACGTTAAGAAAATGATGTTTTTGGGGTGTTCCGCACGTTTAGAGGGCACGGAGTTGCCGATAAATTCCAACGGATAGCAAGCGCGGGTATTTTCGGTCAGCGTGTCGTCGTCCAAATCCAACTTGCCGGTTTGGGGGTCAAAAACCACGTTTTCCAACACGGTGCCAAAGCGGTGGGTGGTGGAATAAATCTGCGGTTCCGCTTCTTCGCTCAAGCGGATTACTTTGGCATAGCAACCGCCTTCAAAGTTAAAAATGCCGTCGGCATCCCAGCCGTGTTCGTCGTCGCCGATTAAGCCGCGGGTCATATCGGCAGACAGGGTGGTTTTACCCGTGCCGGAAAGGCCGAAGAAAATGGCGCTGTCGTGGTGGGTGCCCACGTTGGCGGAGCAGTGCATGGTCATAATGCCTTTCTGCGGGAGCAGATAGTTCATAATGGTAAACAACGCTTTTTTGTTTTCGCCGCCGTATTCGGAGCCAATCACCAACACCATTTTCTTTTCAATGTTAATCAAAATGGCGGTTTCGCTGACGGTGCCGTCGGTGGTGGGGTCCACTTTCATTTTGGGCAGGCAGATGAGCGTAAATTCCGGCACGAAGGATTTTAATTCTTCTTTGGCCGGTTCAATGAACATATTTTTTACAAATAAGTTCGTCCAAGCACATTCCGTAATGGCGCGTACTTTCAAGCGGGAAGCCTTGCTAGAGCCGACGTAAGCATCACGCACGAACAAATCTTTATCTTGCACATAAGCCTGTACTTTGGCAAAAATTTTGTCAAAATATTTAGGTTCAATGCCTTTGTTGCTTTTATTATAAAAAAGTTTACCTTCAATATCTTTGGTTTCAACAAAGTAGCGGTCATTGGGGCTGCGGCCGGTATGTTTACCGGTGCTTACACACAAGGGGCCGCCATATACCAAGTTGGCTTCTTGGCGTTTAACGGCTTCTTCATACAAGGCCGGGGTGGAGTAGTTCCAAAAAACGTTTTTATCCGTTTTAATCCCAGCGTTTTCCAGCCCAAAATCCGGCTTAAAAAAATCCGGCGTAGCTTCTTTTATGTTCATGTTAATCCCTCTTTACTAATTTATCCCCGATTTTTATTTCGTTCGGAGCGGTTTTATCTACGGCCCAACGTATACGGCGTACACCTTCCGTCACGCTAGCCAAATCGGCGCAGAAACTAATGCGCAAATACCCGTCCATACCAAAGGCATTGCCGGGTACAACGGCCACAAGCGCTTTATCCAGCAAATACTGCGCCAGCGCCTGTGAATCCGCATTATAATAACTAAAATCTGCAAACGAGTAAAACGTGCCTTGCGGTTTAAGCACTTTTACATGGGGTATTTGGGCCAGTTCCTCTAGCAGCGCGTTGCGGTTTTCTTGCAGTACGCGGCACATTTCCCGCACGCAGGATTGGTCCCCGTTCAGCGCGGCCGCGGCGGCGGTTTCGGAAAGAGAGCTATTGCAAGAGGTGCTTTGCGCCTGCATTTTGCCCATAGCGGCAATCAGCGCCGTATTGGCACTTACGGCCCACCCGATACGAAGCCCCGTTAAACCGTATAATTTGGATACCCCGTTAATAATAACCAAATTTTCCCCTTTGCCCGCAAAAGCACACGGGTTGGGAACCGCGGCGCCGTCAAAAACCAGTTCGCGGTAAATGTCGTCCATCACTAAAAAGATTTGTTCTTTTTCGGCAAATTCTACCATTTCGCGGATAAAATCTTCCGGGTAGATTTGGCCGGACGGATTGCACGGGCTGTTAATAATAATGGCTTTGGTAGCCGGAGTGACGGCTTGTTTGAGCTGGGCCGCGCTTACGCAAATCCCCGCTTGCGGGCGCACCACCACCGGCTTGCCGCCGGCCAAACGCACCATTTCCGGGTAGCTCACCCAATACGGGGCCGGAAAAATAACTTCGTCCCCCGGGTTGACTGCCGCCAATAAAAAGTTAAATAAGGCTTGTTTGGCTCCGGCGGAAATGATAATTTCTTGGGGCGCGTATTGCCGCCCGTATTGCCTGAATGTATAGGATAAGGCGGCCTCTTTCATAGCCGGCGTGCCGGCAGACGGCGAATATTTTATTTTGCGGGAGGCGGCCTGCGCCTGCAACGCTTCCACCGCCGCTAACGGCGCCGGAAAAGTAGGCTCCCCCCCGCCCAAATGAATAATCGGCTCGCCCGCCGCTTTTAAGGCACGGGCGCGCGCATTAATTTTTAAGGTTGGGGAATCTCCAATCGTTCCGGCCAGTTTGCTTAAATCCAAAGACATATAAATCCTCTCTGCTTATTCTAGCATTTAATGCAGCTTTTTTTATTTCGTTTTTTCCGGCAAGGCTTCCAGGCGCCTCAGTAGCGGCTCTAACGCCTCTTCGCGTATGCACTCCACGCGGCCTTCATCACACGCCGCGGCGCGTACCGGGTCCAACGGCAAACGCACCGCACAAGGGAAGCCGAACTCCGCCGCCACCGCATCCGCGCGCGACGGCCCGAACAGCGCGGTATCGTGCCCGCACTCCGGGCATTTCAAATAGCTCATATTTTCCACATACCCCAGTAGCGGCACGTTCATCATGCGCGCCATTTTGACGGCTTTGGAAACTATCATATTTACCAACCCTTGCGGCGTGCCCACCACCACAATACCGCTTAACGGCAGGCTTTGAAACACGGTCAAGGTCACATCCCCGGTGCCGGGGGGCATATCCACAAATAAATAATCCTCATCTTTCCAAATTACATCTTTCCAAAACTGGAGTACCGTGCCCGTAATTAAAGAGCCGCGCCAGATGACCGGGTCCGTTTCTTTTTCCAACAGTAAGTTTAAGGACATTACGTCTATGCCGCTATCGGAAGCCACCGGATAAATGCCGTTTTCATCCCCCTCCGCCCGCGTTTTAATGCCGAACATTTTGGGGATAGACGGCCCTGTAATATCCGCATCCAACACGCCGGTTTGGTGCCCGCGGCGGGTCATTTCGCTAGCCAGTAAAGCCGTGACAAAGGATTTACCCACCCCGCCTTTGCCGCTCATCACGCCGATTACGCGCTTAATACGGCTTTGCGGATGCGGAGCCACTAAAAAACTTTCCGGCTTTTTATCGTCGCATTTTTGCGCGCAGTGGGCGCAATCGTGATTACAGTTTTCGCTCATTTTTCCCCCTCACAATAATTTTAAATCTTTGTCCGCTAATGCGCTAATTAAAAAACGTCCGTCCTGCAATCGTTTTAATTGCGCATAGGCGGCAGTATCATACTTTTTGGCGGTTCCTTCTTGAAAATAGAATTGGTGCGGCAAACGAGCCGTCACTTGATGGACCGGGATAACTAGCGGCTTATCCGTTTTGGCCCGGCCCGCCACGCCCCGCTCATCCACATACAGCGTAACCTGTTTGACAGGCGCGTTTATACCAAACACATCTTGCTCAAAGGCATAGCTAATCTGCATATATTCCCCACTTAGCAAGGCCAGCGGGTCTAGCGGTGCCATTTGCAAATAGAAGGTCTGCGCATTTTTCAGCGCGTGCTGTGTATAAGCGGCATAACCGCCGAAGCAAAGCCCCAGCAAAAGAGTATAAAATAACAGCAGTTTATTTCGCATATACGCTCCGTACCACCAGTAAAATAAGGCCCGAAGCCACAAGCAACGCCGCCTTTGCGGACAGGGCCGCGTTCAAGGTAAAGTAAAATAAAAATAGCCCGAACACGACTCCCGCCGTACCGAGGCTTTCCAACACACGGTCGCGCAAGGTAAACCCGGTGTACATTAGTATAAGAGCCAAAACCGTCGGCCAATTTAAAAGTGCGGACAACACCACCGCCCCCGCCGCCAACGCTATTTGCCCGCGGGTCCAGTTGCCCTTATGGGAAAATACAGCATAGACCGCCACACAGGCGGCCAAGGCGGCGTTCGCAGGATTGAGCCCATACCAACACATTTTGTTAAAAACGGTTTCACCCGCACAAATTGCGCACCACCAAATAAGCGCGTAGGCCAGCGGATAAAAACTAAATTTGCGCTTAACAAACAGCCAAAGAGCCACGCCGAACGAGCAAAAGGCGGAAAGAGCCACGGCAAACTGGTTCCAGTTCCACTCCCAATCCACCTGGGCATACAAACTGCTGGCCGCCGCCGCACACCACAAAAAGCGGTTAAAGGGATTTTTAAAGAGCGGATAAGAAATAGCCGCCACCGCCAGTACGCCCATCCAAACGGACACACCGGGGATATCCTTCAGCCGGAAGGCCAGTATAATTTGCCCGGCCAGGCCAATGAGTCCCCCTAACTGGCGGCGCCACGCCCCGCGCAAGGGCGGTAAATTGGAAGAGGTTTTTGCAAGCAGAACGCCCGCGCCAAAAAACAGTACCCCGCGCCCTAAAACCGGGATAATGCCGGCTAATAAACGGTCGGCTATCCCCACCAAAAGACTCGCTGAAATCAGCGAGCCGATAAACAGCATAGCCCGCACCAAAAAAGGAACGGACACGGCTTCGCGATGTTTTAAAAAGGTTTCGGCCTGCGCGCGCTTTTCAGAAGGCACTCCGCTTAAAATTTCACTCGTGTTCATTTTATTTCCTCCCGCGCGCTAAACCATAAGCGGTAACTGACGATTCCGCTCCCGACAAAAAGCAAACAATAAATAAGCAAACCAAAGGTGCGAAATCCCAACCATTGATCCAGATACGCACAGATAAGCCCCGTCAACGCGAGCGCGTTCCAAGCAAAGAGAGCCGCGTCTTTTTTGTACCGAGCATAACACAGAAAAAAGCCTGCCAACACAAGTGCGACTAAATAATATCCCGCATTGGGGAAATTGAACACCTTTTCCGCCGAGAAACCGCCCCATACGGTGGCATAGACGCTCAACGGCATCCAAATAAAGCGTTTCAAACCCTCGCCCCAGTTTTTACAGGCAGGCAAAAATTCTACCAAAGCCCACGCCGTAAAATACACGCCCAAGGCCGCCCAGCAAAAGCCGTCCGTTAAAATTCCCCCTTGGAACGAGCCCCAATAAACCGTAGCCACATACAGCGCAAACAAATACATCCATTTATTACGGGTCAGCCAACACAAGGGCAAAAGCAAAAGCGCCCACAGGCCAAAAAGCTCATACAAAAAAGCGCCCGTTTGATAAATCTGCCCAAACACCGCCAAAAAGGCCCCTATCATCACCGCCGCACCAAAGGCAAAACCTTGCCCCGGCCAAGTATCCAACTTTTTATAATACGCCCCAGCCCCGCACAGCACGAGCCCGATAAGCGGCAGGGATAGCCTTAAAATCAACCCCATTTCCTGCCAGTTAGCCGCAATAAAGCAGACAAACCCCGCCAATACAAATGCGCACCCCACCGCAAGTAAGCGCACGGAAAGCCAACGGTGCGTATTTTGCGGGCGCATACGGTTCAGCAAATCCACATAAGTAGGCTGGGTTAAATAGCCTTGTTCCAGTAAAGAATCTAAAAGTGTTTTAGGTATCATATACCTGATTATACCAATTTTACCGTCTTACAAAACTGGTATAATATAAGAAAAAGAAGGTTTTTTGTATGGGAATTATTTTTACTTTTATAGCCGTTTTGCTTGCCGCACTGGCGCTAAACCTGTTTGCCAACCGCATTATTTTCCGCCCGATGAAAAAAGAATGGCCGCTGACCCTGCCGTGGGAAAAAGTGTTCATCCCCACCCGCGGCGGCAAAAAATTGCACGCGCTTTATCTGCCCGCCCAGAATGGGAAAGAAACCCTGCTATTCTTCCACGGGAAAGCCGGAAATGTGACTTATTTTGAAGATTTTGCCAAAACATACGCCAAATACGGCTATGGTATTTTGATTTTTGATTACCGCGGCTATGGACTCAGCCAAGGGCGTCTGACCGAACAAAATATGTATCAAGACGGCGCCGCCGCCTTGGGCTACCTATTAAAAGAGAAAGAAATTTCCCCGCAGAAAATTGTAATATGGGGTTATTCTTTGGGCAACGGCCCAGCCGTGCAAACCGCGGTGGATTTTAATATCCTCCCCTTAAAAGCGGTCATTTTGCAAAGTCCGTTTACCCACACGCCCGATATGGCGGCCTTTATTATTTTGCGCTCTTGGCGGCGCGGGCGCACGTTGCAACGCATTTTATCTGCCCTGTTTAAGCCGGTATTCTTTAATAAAAAATTTGATAATCTAAGTAAAATCCGCCGTATTCACGCCCCTTTATTGGTGGCTTATTCCCGGCAAGACACGGTTATCCCTTGGCAGATGAGCTGCGCACTGGCCGATAAAGCCAGCCGCACCGCCAAACGGTATTTTTCCCCGCGCGGCACCCACGAACAATTCCGCTGGGCAGAGCGCGCGGCGGTGGATTTTTTAAGCGGCAAAAAGAACCGTTCAACCCGCCCGCCAAAGCGCTAAAATTTCCACTTTTCCGGCATAAGGGCTAGTCCGGCGGCTGTTCCACCCGCCCCGCAAAGCGGCAATAAAGGATAACTAAAAATCAAACGGGCTGAACGCCCTTGCAAAGAATGGCTCCCGCAAACTAAAGGGAATAAAGAACAACTAAAATGGGTTGCATTACGGTTTACCGTGTGAGGAGCGTGCTTTTTTGGTATAATGGAAGAAAGAAACCCTTTTGGAGAGGTGTGTGAGTGGTTGAAACAGCAGGTCTCGAAAACCTGTAAACCGCAAGGTTTCGAGGGTTCAAATCCCTCCCTCTCCGTTTTGCTATACAACCCATTACCCCGACGATGTCGGGGTTTTTTATGCCCTTTTACGACGATAAACATAGTAAGACGTGTTAAGTTGTGTTAAGGTAAATTAAGCAAAAACAAGGCTGAAACTGGGGACAAAAACAGGGGACAAGGGGGCATTTTTTGAACTGGGGACACTAGGCCAAAAACTGGGGACACTATTTTTGCACCATTTCCGGCAGTTTTAAGACAAATTCTTTCATCCGTTCCAAATGTGCTAAACGCTTTTGCCGTTCCGTTTGGCGCAGGGTTTCTTTTTCTATGTAGTGCCGTTCCGTAGTTTTGGTATCTGCGTGCGAAACGTACAGCGAAACGTCCTCCTCTTTGGCTCCGGCGCGCATCATATAGGTGGTATGCGTCTTGCGCAGTGATTTGGCTGTACATACAATTTTAGGCGAGTTATCCTCGTGGCGGATGATTTGGTCGTTTACGTCTTTTAAGTTCTTTGCCCATTCTTTGGAAAAAGTAGAATCATCAAAAGGTTTGCCTTTGCTGTTTGTAATGATATACGTTTTCGGCCGCAAGGCAAAAATGGCTTTGACGGTTTGCGGCGTAAAGAATACAGGCCGTTCTTTATCGCGCTTGACCGTCCACGCGCGGATACCGGCGGATTTATTTTCGTCATTATGGGAAACCCAAGCGATTCCCGTTTTGGCATCCACTTTGGATACAAGAAAATTGTACATTTCTTCCGGCCGCAAATTCCCCTCCAACCCCATACGCACCGCCACTTGCATAACAGGGCTGCTGTATTTAAGCAGCATAGAGAGTTCCCATGGGGTAAGCACTTTGACAACCGGCGCGCTGGTGCGCTTGGGGGTATTGCGTAAGGGAGTCAAGTCTATAAACGGAACAAAACCCTCCGTCATCCCCCAGTCTAACGCGCGCAAAATACACCCCATATCTTTATTTACTCCGTAATTATCATCCCCCGCTTTTTGCGCTTCGGCCACTTTGGCGCGGCGAAAGGCGGCAACGTCTTCAAAAGCAAGGTCTTTAATATAGTGCGGCTTAATAATAGTTTTGAAATGGTCTAGGGCGTATTGGTACTCTTTAATCGTGCGTTCGCGCCAAACGGGTTTGCCTGTCTTGGCATCCTTTTCGCTCCGCATATATTTGATAAACGCACTAACGAAATAGGCCCACGTTTTGGAACCGTCATATTGGCGGGATTTGTTTTCTTTTTCCAGTTTTTCAACCCACAGTTTATACGCATACTCCCGCTGTTCTTTATTGCCGCAGAAATACTTTTCGTACACGCGGTTGTTGATTTGCTTGCGGTAGCGTTTGCCGTTGCGGCCGGGGCGTTTGAAACTGGATATTTTAGGGGACATAGTATTATAATAATTCGTTAAAGTTTTCTTGGTACAAAGTATAAGTGTTTGATTTGCCGGATAACTTTTTTCGCAATTCTTCTTTTTCAAAAGTAAGGGTTTCTATTTGCTCTTTCAAGTCTTTGTTCTCGCGTTCCAATAAAGCCACTTTGTTTAAGGCGGATTCCAACTCTTTTGCGGGCTGGCTGCTTTGATACCAAAGTCGCAAGGCTTCTTTTTCTTCTCTGGCGCCTTCTGCTGCGCGCTCACTACACTCCAATTTCTCTTTCTCTATATCTATTTGCGCATAGAAAAGAGCCGCTAAAATACTGGCTATTACCGCCCACAACATAACAAGATTAAAAAACATAACGCTCCTTTTACTTCACTCCACGGCCATATCAGCCATTTGTTTTTATCCACTCGGCCATTTCTTTGCGCCTTTGCGCGAAGTCCTCTGCCGGGAAGTATTTATATTGTTCTAACTTTTCTAATAGATATTTCCAAAGAGCGTACATATCCTCGCCTTGCATATTGAGCATACCGCGGTGGACGTACCACTCCCCAAATTTTAATTGCTCAGTAATTTGAAAAAATAAAATAACATAGGGCATATTTTCGGCCGGAACGCCTTTTGTTTTAGCCGCGGCCGTAAGTGCCTCGTGTTTGTTTTTTACTTCTTTGCGCAACCACTTAAAAACATCATTAAAGTAATTTTCTAACAAAGGAAATTTAGTCCGCAATTCCTGTTCTATTTTTAGCGGTTTTACTTCGGCTTTTTTTGTTTTCTTTTTTAAGCAAGAAATAAATTTTACTACCAGTATTGGAATTGTGAAAATAAGTGCCCATACAAACAAAATTTGTATCAGGCGGCCGAGGGGGCTTTGCGGCTCGTACATAAACGGCCAAGCAATAGCGTAGGCAATATGGCCCAGTATGGTGCCAAAATTCCACGCCCACGGGCCCGGTAGGCATGCGGCTAAAATAATGATAAAAACAAAAAGCCCGCCCACGCCTAATAAAATTTTTTTCATAAATTATTTTCCTTTTTTAAGCAGGTTATATTTTAATTCCAAAGTTTCTATCTTACTTTCCACCGCGGCCATTTTGGCCATAAGCAGGGCTATATCTTTTTTTACGTCGGCGGAAATGTTTATATTTTTGCCCACAACGTTGCTATTCCCGCTGACTTGGGTGGAACTGTCAAAAAAATAATTGATATTTTTTCCCGTGGCCCGCGCCACTTTTTTAAGCGTTTCCAGTTTGGGGCTATTCGTCCCGCTTAGCCATTGGCTAATCGTGTTAGGCTTGACGCCCAGTTTTTCGGCCAAAGAAGTTTGATTTAGTCCCACTTCCGCCATGGCGATTTTTATTTTTTTAATCAAATTTTCATTTTGTTTTCTCGTCATAAAAACCCGCTTTGCAAAAAATACACCTTGACATTTTATCTTGTTTTAAGATAATATATCTTTACGCAAGACAAAGTATCTTGTGTTTCCTATAAAAAAGGGATTTTTGGTTCACAAATAAAAACGCGAAAACAATTTGTTGTTGATTTGTCATAAAAGGGAAACGCGCCCTTTTGTGAACCAAAACCGTATAGGAACTTGTCAGAGCCCTGTACGGTTTTTATTTTAACAAATTTACAGCATAAAAGGGCTCTGGCCGCAAAGATTTGTAGGTAAGGTATGAAAAGCGAAAAAATGGCGTACAAAAAACTAGACGTACGGATTTTCAAAAATACGGCCAAACACAAAGAAATTATAACCGACTTGGCCGGAAACACCTTTTTGACCCGTACGGCCGTGGCGCGGCTGTTTGGATGTTCGCTGCCGGCGCTGGCTACCACCTACAAACGCAAGGGGCTACGGCCGCTTGACCGTTATGTAAATGGCTACAAGGTCTATTTGCTGGACGACGTGGAGCAGATGTATAACCGCCGTGCCGCGTATTAAAACGGAGGAAGTGAAAATGATACAGGGGAATTGCAACAAACAAAAAGTATATGTACACACGCAGCGCGTGGCTATTACGCTGCTGCTGCACTTGGGTTGGCACGCTGTGGCCGGATGGGCCGATGAGTTGCTGGCGGAGGTGGTATCCTCCCGCCAAGTGGTGGGTTATTGGTTTTACTGGTGCTGGGTTCCCACGCCAAACGGGAACAGAATCCTGCTAGAATTGGCCGAGTGGGATTTGTTTTACACCGTGGAAGATGCGTACTATGACCGCGAGCGCGAAGCCGCCCAAAAAAGCCTTTACAAATACGCCAAAAACTACCGCGTGCAAAAGCCTAACCTGCTGAAAAGATTTTTTAATTTCTTGGCCAAAAAAGACCAAGCGTCCGCGCTCCAACTTCCGGCGCGGCCCGAAAATACGCCGGGCGGGCCTTTCCCACCCGTCCGGCCGATTTAAAAGTGAGGCAGCGCATGAATGAAATATGCCCGCACTGTTATAAACGGCTGAAAGCCGGACTGGAACAGCATTTAGGCGTATGCCGCAAATGCAGAGATAAAGAAGCCCAAGAGGAACAAAAAAACTATGAACCAACAAGATGAGCAATCCGCCCAAGGGGCCGTACTGCTGGATTTGGACGGCGTGATTTGTGAAAACACGTTCCGCCGCGAGTTCGGCGACGACAGGGATTATGCGTTGTTCGGCCGCCGGTGCGGCAACGCCGTGGCGATATGGGATTTTGTATATTTTGCCCGTGCGCTGAAAATGGATAACGTGGCCATATTTATTTTAACCGCCCGCAGCGAAAGCCTGCGCGGCTTAACGCTAAACTGGCTGAAAGAAAAGGGCGTGCCTGTGGACGAACTTTTAATGCGCCCAAAAGGAAACAAACAGCCGGACTATGCGCTTAAAAAAACAATGCTTGCCAAACTGGCGCGCAAATACGGGTTGGGCCGTGAGGGCGGCCTACTGCCTTTAATGGCCGTTGACGATGACGCGGAGACGGTAAAGATGTATGCGGATGCAAATATACCGTCTTTCCTGCCGCCCAACGTGCCCACGGGGATGATATGAGAAAAAGAGCAAAACAGGACATTGATACGTTTACGGTTGGCCCGTCCTGCTGCGGCAATTTTTCGGCCGCAAAGGATTTGTGCCACTGGTGCATATCCAAACGGTTTTACGCAGTAAGTATTTGCTTTGCGCCGCCCACAAGCGTTGCCCAGAGGAAACAAGATGAACAACGATTACAAGCCGTCTGCAAAACTGTCTGCGGAGGAAATGAGAAAACGCCAGCGTGAGTATTGGCGGCGGTGGAAAGAAAGAAACGCCCCCAAAACCGTGGAGCAGTACGGCTGGAATGCCCGTTTTAAAAAGGATTTGCAAGGCTGGGGCTGGACGGCCCGAAACGAAAGAACCGGCGCGATTTTGGAGAACGGGTATTTTAGCACCCTTTCCCGGGCAAAGTTAGATTTTTTTGAAGCAATAAAGTGAGAGCGAAAAAATGAAAGCAAAGATATTGAGCGAAGTTATAGAAGCGGTACAGCGGGCAGAAAACAAACACCCGTTCTTTGCCGAAAACCCGCAACACGCCGTGAGTTTAGCGGCCGAAGAACTGGGCGAAATGGCAAAGGCCGTAAATGATGGCAACCCGCAACAGGCAAAAGCCGAGGCCTTAGATACCATAGCCGTACTCGTGCGGTTTATTTATTTATTAGACGACTTGCGGGATTAAGGGAGGACGAAATGACCTATGCCGTTACAGAGAGAGAGAGAGAGAGAGAGAGGCGAAAAAATATCAAATAATTTACGCCGATCCGCCATGGAGTTATAAGGACGAGGGGTGCCAAGGGGCCGCCGCCGCGCAATATCAAACTATGACAACTAAGGATATTTGTTTATTACCAATACAAGATTTAGCGGATAAAAATTGCGTGCTTTTTATGTGGGCGACATACCCGAAATTGCAAGAGGCGTTAGACGTAATTAAAGCATGGGGTTTTGAGTATAAAACAATCGCCTTTCAATGGGTAAAAACTTATAAAAGCGGCTTTGGTGAGTTTTTAGGATTAGGCCGTTGGACGCGCGGGAATACGGAGCCGTGCCTATTAGCAACAAAAGGCCACCCCCGCCGGATAAATGCCGGGATTAGCCAACTAATTTTCAGCCCGCTAAGAAAGCATAGCCAAAAGCCGCCGGAGGCGCGCGTAAAGATAAAAAAACTTTTAGGTGATTTGCCAGCCGTGGAACTTTTCGCAAGAGAAAAAACACCCGGCTGGGATGTATGGGGTAATGAAGTAGAAAGCGATATTGAAATTAAGGAGGCAAAAAATGACAATTTGTGAAAAATGTAGATATTGTGTGCTTGAAAAAGAGGAAATTATGGCCCCGCCGACACTCCCAAAGCCAAAGACGTTTTTAGGGATTCCTGTTCAAATATATGACCCGATAGCGGTTATGATTTATTTTTCCGCAAGGTGCCCAACTGGTAAATTTAGAGATAAATTTTTTTGTTACGCCGGGCCGGAAAAAGTAGAAGTTACCGATAGAAAGTATAAGTGCATGTACTTTGATGAAAGGAGTGAAAATAACCGTGCAAGCATGACAGAAGTTTGGGAAACTGTCAGCCGTTTGCACCCGTCGGCGATGGCAATTTTGACTACGAAATTTGGTTTGCAAGCCTGCCGGATGTTAAAGAAAAAAGGAGCGCATATATGGCGAATAAGATAGACGAATTAACTGACCAAGCCGCCGACGTTGCGGCCAGTATTATCGCGGCCCCGTTCAAGTTTACGGGCGAAGTGCTGGGAAAATTGTTTTGGTGGGTGTGAAAATGAACATAAGCAAAGAGCAGTTAGTATCAGTTTGCCTTGGTTTGGCAAACTTGGTAAACAATAGAATTTCCCCCGATTTTCTGGGAACTAAACCGGCCGAAATTAACCTTAATTACGACGTGGGGAATCTGCACGTTTCATTTAAATTAGCCGAAAAGCAAGAGGACACAAAATGATAGAAATCGGCGATAATTTGACGATAGTATTATTCGTTTTGCTGGACTTTGCATTTGTAGGCTTTGTCTTGTGGAGGATGACGAAATGAACGCCAAAGATTTGATTCTGAAAGTAGCCGCACTTGCCCAACAAGGCGTGGGCGGCGAAAAGACAAACGCGGAAGCGTTGCTGAACCGTCTTCTTAAAGCGAACAATATGACGCTGGCAGACCTTGAAGCAGCCAAGAACCTAAAACGGGAACGGATGTTTTTTGTTGGAAAACCGTATTTAAAACGTTTGTTTGGGCAAATTATTTGTAAAGTGCTAAACGTCAGCAATTACAGCATCAAGGATTATAAGTTATTAAAAAAAATCGGTGTGGATTTAACAGATGGCCAGTTTATAAGGGTATCTATGCTTTTTGAAATTTATTCCGCTGCTTTGCGACGGGAAAGGCAAAGACTTATAAAACGCCATGCAGAAGAAAGAAAAATTTTATTTACGGCTTTTATATATAAACACGAACTTTATCCTAATCAGCCGAATAAAAACAAAAAAACCGCACTATCCGAAGACGAGATTAGCAAAATTTTGCAAGCGATGCGGGACTTGGAAAACGTGCCGGTGCGGGAAGAATTGCCCGGCTATATGTTGGAGGACAAAAAATGAAAACAGAAGAAATCACTGGTGCGGAAAACGTATTCCGCGCCTTGCTAGACGGACGTGTACTTACGGGCGCCGGCGGGCTGACAATGCTGCTTAAAGACGGCCTTTTGATAGTATCAGACGTCCCGCGCGTACTACATTTAGACTTGGACAACATGCAGTTTACTTACCCCGTGCTGGAATTAAAGGACGGCGGCAAATACAAGACCCGCCGCGGCGAGTGCGTTTTAATATCAAAACCACCAAAAAAATATAACCCTCCGTGGGCGGGGCTTGTATTCCACGAAAACAGCGTGGAAGCGGTACTGTACTTGGAAAATGGCAGAATATACGCCACGAAGAGGCATCCGCTGGATATTGTGAGCGAGTGGGACGAAGAATAAACCGCGCCTAACGGCACAAAAGGAAGTGGGATTATGGGTAAAGGGTTTGCGAAAATATACCAAAGCGAGGAGGACAACCCCAAATTGTGGGAAAACGCCACGCTGTATTTGGTGTATCAAAAATTAAAAACGGTGGCTTGGTGGCCTGAGGGAACCATCAAGCGGCCCTGCCGCGCGCTGGCCAAACGGCTGGCCGTAAGCATTAACACGCTGCGCAAAGCCGTAGCGGGGCTGGAAGAACTGGGGCTGGTGGAGGTTGCGCTGTCTGACCACAACACGTGGGCACTGCGCGTGAAATACGTGGAAAATGAACCCGCGGCCCAAAACGACCCGCAAATCGGCCCGCAGCCTGCTGCTGGGGTAAATCTGCTTAACGCACCAAAAAACGCCCCCAGCCCCGTTTTGGGCACAGCAGAACCCGTTTTAAGTACAACCGAACAGACTAAAAAAGAACCCGCGCCGGAAGAAAAAGAACCCATCCCCACCGCTGTGATGCCAACTGTATCAAAAAATGATACACCACTGTATCAAAATTTGATACAGAGCGTATCAAAATTTGATACAACAGCGTATCAAAATTTGATACAGCAACCATATATAGATAATAGTATTATAAATAATAATATATATAACCCCCATAATCCCCCAACCCTTGCGCAAAAGGATGCTGGCTTTGAACTTTTTTGGAACGCCTATCCAAACAAGAGAGGAAAACAGGCAGCCTTAAAAAAATGGACCGCCGGCAAATACAATCCGGCTGATATTCTGCCGAGTTTGGAAAAACAAAAGAAACTGCGCGACTGGGTAAAAGCGGACGGTAAATTTGTGCCCCACGCTAGAACATACCTCAATCAAAAAAGATATGAAGATGTACTGCCGTCCGGCGAAGAATACTACACGCTTGATTTTAAGCAGCCAAAAACCGAACGGGAAGTGCTGCTGACGGCGTGGCTGGAAGCCACCAACCCCGACTTGCTCAAAAACGACAATCAAAAAATAAACAGCGCGTTTGAACCCGACCGCGTGCTGTTTGAGCAGATAGTCGTAAAATGCGGCGGAAACTTGCAAGAAGCCTTTGCCGTACTGCGCCACGGGTGGCGGCTGGGGTGCGCGTCTTTGCGCGCCATAGCCGAGCGGGCGGCCTCTTACATTGACGATTTAAGGGAGAACAAAAAATGACATTTAATTACAAAAGAGAGTTTGGAAAAAAGATAGAAAAAAAATCAGCCGTGCCGCGCTGTCAGTATTGCGGCGAGCCGACCGTATGCGCCATGCCCGTATTTTTGCGCATCGGCCCGACGGACAATAACATAGTGTGCTATAAAAACATTTGCATTTCTTGCGGGAAAATACAGGCGTTTGTGGAAACGGACGCTACCGGCAACCAAAAAAAGACGTATGCGTTCTTTATGGGCTCTGCCCGCAAATGCCGCGATTTCTTTTTGCCCCGCCCGATGTACGAAACCGACGGCGGAAAAGCCGACGTGGGCCTTAAAGTGCGTATCATTCGCGCACTGCTTGCCTTGCAGGTAAGAAACCCCACCGAGAAAGAATTTACAAAGGAACAGGTTTATGAAGAAATTTATAAACAAGAGCAAGGCCAGTAAGCACGTTTGTTTTATTGACGGTTTTTCTATCCGCCACGGCGTTATAATCGGCCACGCGGGCGGCGTTTGGCGGGTGGACTGCGGCGGCGAAATCGTTTCCGTTTGGGAGGACGATATTTTTACCGATTCTTCCGCCGCAAGGCGCGTATTAAATACGATGTTTGATTAAAAACAAATGTAAAAATAAAAATTCTTAAAAAATAAGCATAATTTTTACAAAAATAATTTGACTATTTTGAAAAAATTACTTATACTTAATTATCTGACACGCGCTCCGGCGCGAATTGATGTAAATAAATTTTTGGTTCATAAATTTTTACCGCGTTTCCCTTTTGTGGAATTTTCACAAAAGGACGCGGTTTTTTATGGCCAAAAAAGTGCAGCAGGCGGCAGATAACGCTGTTTTTGAGAAAATAACGCAAGAAACAAAAAACTTGCTCGCTAAGGCCGTGCCTGCGCCCGATAAGCAACTGCTGCTGTTTGAGGAATTTGCCCAAGCAAACGAGCAAATTGCGCAAAAAAACCCTAAAACAAAAGATGGGCTAACATTCGCCCAAGAGATTTTTTCCCGTTTGGTGGCCGCCGGACACAGCCAAACGGAAGCCTACTTAAAAGCCTATCCGGCGTGCAAAACTTCCAACTTAAACACCGTGTATTCCAAAGCCTCCCACCTTGCCAAATTGGACAAGGTTGGGGCAAGGATTTCGGCCCTTAAAGAAAAAACCATTAAAGAAGCCCTTATGCCTACGACGGAACTGTATCAGCGGCTTACCGAAATGGCGCGAAATGGGGGCAAGGTGGAAATTCGCTTAAAAGCCGCCGAACTTATCGGAAAAATATACGGCGTTTTCCAACCAGATAAAGAAACCAGCGTGAACGTTTCGCCCTCGCTCATCGTGCAGACGGTTGATTTTTCAAAGGTGGCTTCCTCCGCCGATGATAAGGCGGTTGGTACGGCGCAAAACAGGGAGGACGACAAATGAACTCCGTTATAATTCCAAACAACTGGAAACCGCGCCCGTATCAACTGCCCTTTTTTATTTATTTCGCCCTCGGCGGAAAACGCGCCTTATTGGAGTGGTCAAGAAGACACGGCAAGGACGACGCGTGCCTGCATTTGACCGCTATTGAACTGCTCCACCGCGTGGGGACTTACTGGTATATGCTGCCGCAGTATAGCCAAGCCCGCAAAGCCATTTGGGACGCCGTGGATGCGCACAGCGGCGTGCGCCGCATTGACTGGGCTTTCCCCAAAGAAATTCGCAAATCCACCAACGAAAGCGAAATGAAAATCGTTTTTAGAAACGGAAGCGTGTGGCAAGTGTGCGGCAGTGATAACTATAACGCGCTCGTCGGCTCCAACCCCGCCGGAATCGTGTTCAGCGAATATGCCCTTTCCGACCCCAACTCGTGGGACTACTTAAAACCTATCTTGGAAGAAAACAACGGCTGGGCCGTTTTTAACTCTACCGTGCGCGGCCAAAACCATTTTACGGAACTGGCCCACTTTGCCAAAGACGCGCCGGACTGGTTTTTTTCCAACGTGAAAGCCAGCGAATCCGGCGTATTTACCAAAGAACAACTGGAAAAAATTAAGAACGATTATATCCGCCAGCGCGGCCCCGAACTGGGCCTTGGCTTATTCCTGCAAGAATACGAAAACGACGAAAACGCCTTTATCAGCACGTTTAATTCCGTTTTCGGCAGAGGAGCAGGCGAGAAAATGCGCCAAAACCCGCCCGCAAACGTGCCCTCCGTGGCCCGTGTAGCCGGAATTGACCTTGCCCGTTTTGGCGGCGACAACAACGTGATTTTTATCGCCGACCGCTTGGCTGACGGTTCGCTGGCCGAAGTGCGCGTGGAAGCGTGGGCCGGAACAGACGCCGTTTTTACGCAGGGCAAAATAGCCGAGGTGCTTTTTTCTTGCAACGTGCAGCAGGCCGCTATGGACGGCGACGGCGTGGGCGGCCCGATTATAGACAACGTGTGCGCGCTGTGCGACGGCCGCGGCATTGTATTTGAAGAATACCACAACACGGCCACCGCAGGCGCTTACGCCAACCGCACCACGCAGGGATATTTTGATTTGGCCCGCGAAGCCAATGCCGGAAAGGTGTTTTTGCGCGATGAACGCGTGATTAGCGAACTGGGCGCAAGAATGTACGAGTTTAACCAAAAGGGCCAAGTGATTTTGCAGCAGAAGAAAGAGTGGCGAAAAGAAAGCGGCAAAAGCCCCGACTTTGCCGACGCGGCCGTTATGGCAAGTATGATTCAGCCGCTGCCAAAAGATTTTTACGCCAAAGGCGGACGACCCGCTTTTGCGCGCACAGAATACGACGTGATTTAGGAGGAACGCAATATGTGCGACCCAGTAAGTGCCCTTGTAGGCGTAGTTTCGGCGGCGGCAAGCATTGGCGCAAGTGCCAAGAACGCGCACGACCAGCGCAAAGCGGCCAAAGAACAAAAAGAAGTACAGGAACAAACGGAGCGCAAACAAAAAGCCCTCTTGCAAGCCAAAGGAGCGGCGCAGGTAAGCCGCACCGATACTTCGGCAGCAGAAGCCGAACAAAAACGCCGCACGGCCGCCATGAGCAACGCCGTGCTGACCAGCCGTAAAGGCGCGCTGGGCACGCCCAATACGGCCGGAACAAACCTCGGCTCGGCCATCGCCAGCCGCACCAGTTTGGGGTAAGGATATGAAAACAAGTGAAGCAAAGGCTATCTTTGACCAACTGAAAGCCGAATATGACCTGTGGACGAGCGGCTGGAAAGAACTGGTGCGTTTTGTGGCTCCGACGTCCGGCAATTTTGCCGAAGATGCCAACACCAAACGTGGCCAAAAAATTGACCACAAGACCATTCTTGACAACACCGCCGCCCGCGCCGTGGACATATTGTCAGCCGGTATGATGAGCGGGCTGACAAGCCCCAGCCGTTCGTGGTTTGAATTGACGCTAGACGGCCCACAGGAACAACTGACCCACAATGTTAGTACGTGGCTTTATGATGTAAAACAAATCATTGAGCGCGTGTTTGCCAAATCCAACCTCTACGCTACGCTTCGCAACTTTTATGAAGAAATGGCCGTATTTTGCACGGCCGTGTTTCTGGTGGAAGAAGATTACGACACCGTTATCCACTGCGTGCCTATGACCATTGGCGAATTTATGCTGGCCCATGACGCCCGCGGCCGCGTGGACACCTACGCACGTGAATTTGCAATGACTACGGCCCAAATGGTTAGCGAGTTCGGCTACGAAAACGTGCCGCAGCGCGTGCAACAGGAATACGTTAACAAGAAGTACAACAACACGCATACCGTGCGCCATCTAATCGCCCCCAACCGCGACCGCAAGTACGGCAAAATCGGCAATAAAAATATGCCGTTTGTAAGCGTGTATTGGACGGAGGGACACCAGCGCTTTTTGCGCGAAAGCGGGTACGAGGACTTCCCCGTTATTGCGAGCAGATGGGAACTAAAACGCCCGAATGATTCCTACGGACGCGGGCCGGGGTGGCGCGTGCTGGGTGACGTGAAAATGCTGCAAAAAATGCAGAAAAAGAAACTGGAAGCCTTGGATAAAAGCATTGACCCGCCGCTAATGGTATCTAGCAAAGTGCAGGGCGAAGTTAATTTGTTTCCGGGCGGGCTTACGAGATACAACAGCACCACCGACGCGGGCGTAAAACCCATTTACCAAGTGCAGCCCGACTTGCAGAATACCGAGTATTCCATTGAAAAAACGCGCAAAAGCATCAGCGAACAGTTTTTTGCCGACTTATTCTTAATGATTTCCAACGTGGACGCGGGAAAAATGACCGCAACCGAAGTGGCCGCGCGCGCCCAAGAAAAAATGATGATATTGGGCCCCGTGCTGGAACGGCTTAAAAACGAACTGCTAGACCCGCTTATTGAGCGTGCGTTTAACATTTGCAACCGCGCCGGCATTTTGCCGCCGCCGCCCGAAGAAATACAGGGCAGAGAATTGCAAGTATCCTACATCTCTATGATAGCCCAAGCCCAAAAGGCCACCGGCTTAAACTCTATCCGGCAAGCCGCCCAATTTGCAGCCGAACTGGCCCAAATACAGGCTGCCACCGGCTCCGAAGTGCTGGACAACGTGGACTTTGACGGGGCGCTTCGCGAGGGGCTGGCCGCCATCGGCGCTACGCCCAAAATGGTGCGCGCCGAAGAAGACGTGCAGGCCGCGAGGGAAAACCGCGCCAAACAGCAGCAGGCTTTGGCCCAGCAGGCCCAAATGGAAAGCGCGGTAAAAAGCGCAAAAGCCCTGTCCGAAACGCCGCTTAACACAGGCAGCGCACTGGACGCGGTAGCCCAAGGAGGTACGCCTAATGCCTGACAAAACGGAATTTCAACAAGCACACGCCCGCGCTGTGGAAAAACGCACTATTAACGATTGGCGGCGCGTATTAAATCAGCCGGAGGGCCGCCGCGTGATTTACTCGCTGCTGCTGGCTTGCGGCCACCGGCAAAATGCGTTCGTTCCGGGCGACCCACACGCTACCGCGTATAACTGTGCCAAGCGCGCGCTTGGCAACTACATTGAAGATTTTGTGCGCCGCGCGGACACGCAGGCGTATGAACAAATGAAACAGGAGTACGAAGCAGAAATAAAGCAATATCACTCGTACTTAAACGAAATGGAGGAAGAATAATGAACAGACACACATTTATCCGCGTGCTTATGGAACAGGCAGGCACGCCCGCCGACGCAGGAAGTGCGGGAACCCCGAACACAGACCCAAAGCCGGCCCCGAACGCAGACCCCAAGCCGGCCGACAACCCGACGGGAACCCCTGCGCAAGGCCCGAACCCGAATCCGGCCCCGAACGCAGACCCCAAGCCGGCCGCCGATAACGGCGCGCCCGCGGACGGAAAAAAGAAAACTTTACTCGGGGGAGCCCAAGCGGACACTACGCCCGACAACGGCTCCGCTGAACCAAAACCGAACGGCGGCAACCAACCCGGCGACGGAAAACAAACCACCCCGCAAGACCCGTATGCGGAATTAAAATTCCCCGACGGCGCGGCGGTGGACGAAAAACAAATGGCCGAATACAAAAATTTGGCCAAAGACTTAAACCTCCCGTCCGAAAGCGCCCAGCGCATTTTGGACTTTGAGGCCAAACGCTTGGCCGCGGGTGCGGCGCAAGCCTCCCAAGAATGGCAAGAACAGGTTAAACAAGAATACGGCGACAAATTGCCTACCGTCATGGCGACGTGCGCGCGCGCAATAGGCAAATTTGGCGGCGACGAACTGCGCGACCTGCTTGACCAAACCGGCTTGGGAAACCACCCGCTTATGGTTAAAGTGTTTTACAACGCGGGAGCGCTTTTGAAAGAAGACAAAAGCATACCCGCCAGCGGAACCCAAAAAGGCGACATTACGTTTACGGAAGCCTTATACGGTACCCGCTCTAAATAGTTAAGAGGATAATTATGGCAATTATTGCTAACAAGACGTACAACCTCCGCGACTACGCCGCCCAGTTCGGTGCTAACGGCTCGGAATTGGCTATTGCGGAAGTGTTGTCGCAGACCAACGATATCGTCAACGATATGGTTATGTGCGAGGGCAACAGCGACATGGGCCACGAGTTCGCCGTCCGCACGGGAATCCCCAGAGGGGCTTTCCGTAGAGCCTACCAAGGCTTGCCGCCCGAAAAAGCCACCAGTAAAATGGTTTTGGCCCGCGCCGGCACGCTGGGCGCGTACTCCGTGATTGATAAACTGATTGCGGAAAAAGGCGGAAATTTGGACGCAGTACGCTCCGGCCAGTCCAAAGCCATTATTGCCGGTATGTCCAACACGATGGCCGACGCTATGATTTACGGCGGCAAAGATGAACTGGATAAATTCCCCGGACTTGCGGCGCACTATGACGACCTGTCCGAAAAAGTGGATTCCAACCGCAACATCGTCAACGCCGGAAGCACCAAAGCGAATAAAAACTCGTCCATTTACCTCGTTGTGTGGGACACGGACAAAGTGTTTTCGTTCTGCCCCAAAGGTTCCAAAGCAGGTATCAGCCGCGTTGACCACGGCCTTGTGAACCACATTGACGCGGATGGCAAAGAATACCCCGCCTACAAAGAGTACTTTGAATGGAAACTGGGTATCGCCGTGCAGGACTGGCGCTTTGCCGGACGCGTATGCAACATTGATACGACCGACCTCGCCAACGTGGACATCGCGGGACTTATGCAGGACTTGGAAGAAAAAATCCAAGCCGTCAACGTCGGCCGCCCCGTGTTCTATATGAACCGCACGTTGCGCTCCGCGCTGCGCAAACAGTTGGGCAACAAAGCCAACGTGCAGTATTCGCCCGATTCCCCGACCGCCAAGCCGGTTATGAAATTGGACGAAATCCCGGTGCATATCTGCGACTGCATCAAAGACACCGAAGCCAAAGTGGTAGCCAAAGGAGCCTAATTATGAGAGATGAAACCTTATTTTACTCCAAAGAACAGGCACTTACCGCCACGGCCAATTCCACCGACACTATTTGCTTGGGCGGCGGCGACATTGTACACGGGTTGTACTTTGTCTTGCAGGTGGGGAAGGCTTTTGCCGGACTTACCAAAGTGGCGGTAAGCCTTGAAACCTCGGATGACGAGGCTTTTACGTCCCCCGAAACCGTCATGGCGCTGCCGGAATACCCTGTTGCGTCTTTGACGGAAAACGCCGTACTGTGCAAAGTGTGCTTGCCGCTGGGTATGAAAAAATACTCCCGCGTGAAATACACCGTCACGGGTACGGGAACCGCCGGAACCATTAACGCATTTTTAATGGACAACCCCGGCGTTGGCGAAGACTAACGATTAAACCCCTGCGGGCCAAAAAACCCGCAGGGGCCAAAGGAAACTTATGGCAAACGATATTTCTAAAACGTCTATTATCAATTTGGCCCTTGTAAATTTGGGCCAAAAAATTATTTCTTCCGATACCGAGGAAACACAGACCGCACGCACCGCGCGGCTGATTTACGATTTTGTGCGCCGCAATTTGCTGCGCGCGCACGACTGGACTTTTGCGCTGCGATTTGCCTATTTGCCCGCCGTGCAAACCGAAAGCCCGTTTGTCCGTTTGCCTTACGTTTTTGCCTTGCCCGCCGATTATTTGTTTTTGAAGCGTATTTCTTACGAGGGTGCCGGCAAACATAATTTCCCGTTTAAGATTTTTAACGACAACAAGGGAAACAAATTAGTGGCCTGCTCTTTTGAACGCGCCCGCGCCGAATACGTGGCCGACATCGCAGATACTACGCTGTTTGACCCCTCTTTTGTGGCCTGCTTCGTGCTGCTCTTGGCGGCCGAACTGGCCGTGCCAATAGCCGGCGACAGCAACCTTGCGCAACTTATGCTTTCCAAATACCAAAGTAAATTGGACGAAGCGAGAATTACAAACAAGGTGGAGCAGTTTGAAGTGCCCGAAAAGACCAGTGCGTTTTTGGAGGCAAGATAATGCCGATAAATGTATTACAGCCTACGCTTAATGGCGGCGTGGCCGCACCCGGACTTTGGCACCGCGTGGACCAGCAAAAATTTTCCACGTGGCTGCGCGAAGCCGTGAACTACTATGTAGTGCCGCAGGGCGGCGCTGTAAACCGCGCCGGAACCTTTATGCTGGCCCCCGTAAAAGAATTTTCCTATACCTACGAACAGACGATTCCCCTGTACGCTTGGGGCGTGGCCGGATATGAAGAACGTGGCGTGTATTACACCCAGTCGCCCGAACCCGTGGCCGGCTGCCCCGTGTACAAAAACGACGAAAAGACGCCGTCTTTGACGGCTACGGCATTTGACCTTAATTCCAACCCCGCCACAATGGATATTACCGACGGCCCTTGGACGTGGACGGTACTGCGCCAACCGTCTTGGGACACTTCGCGCACCGTAGTAAAAACGGGACACAAAAGCAAAAAAGCCCGCCTGCTGCCGTTTGTGTTTAGCAAAACGCAGGCATACGCTTTGGAAGTGGGCGACGGGTATATCCGCTTTTTTAACTCCGACGGGCAACTGTTAGACGAACATAACCTTGTTTATGAATTGCCTACGGATTTGACCGAGGGCGAACTCAAAGACCTGTACTACTGCCAAAGCGCGGACGTAATGTATTTTGCCCGCAACGGAAAACGCCCCAAGCAACTGGAACGGTACGGACACACGGACTGGAAATATACCGATTACCTGTTTATGTACGGGCCGCTTAAACTGGAAAACAAAGATGACGCGCTTAAAATTTCTTCTTTTTATGATACCACGGCCAAAAAGTTTTATTTGACGTGCGAGCAAGACCTGTTTTCCGCCGGCGACGTGGGCGCGTGGTGGAAAATTAAAAACCGCTTGAAAGCCGTAAACTTCGCGCCGCAATACACCACGCAAGCCAATACCCTTTCCGACCCGATGCTGGTAAGCGGCGAAATGGTGCTGCAAACTACCGGCACGTGGGGCGGCAAAGTGGACGTGCAGTATTCCGCCGACCCTAACGATGAGAACTCTTGGACGACCCTGCACACGATTACCAGTATTATGTACCGCGATGCCGCCGCCGACCAAGACGTAAACTCGTTTAACGCCAATGACGTTGTTTCTGTGCCGGCCGGATTATGGTGGGTGCGCGTAAAACCCGCTATTACCAACGGAAAGTGCTATCTGCGCCTTGACTGCGAAGAACAGGAAGTGGATATTTTCTTTAAAATTACCGAATACGTCAGCCCGATGAAAGCGGCCGCTACGCTTGTAAATGATACCAAGAATTTGGAAACCTACTTTTCCACTGGCCGCGAATACAAATCCTGCATACCTACCTTTACAAGCGCCACGGCCCCCTCCGGCACGTATAACAGTTTGCAAGCCGACTTTTGGAAAGTGTTAGACGGTAGAAACGATACTGTTTTTTCTATGGCAAATAACACGAGCCAAGACCATGGCGGCTTTAATTATACGTTTCCGTCTGCGGTGGTGATAACTTCTATTGCTATTTTGGGCCATAACATTGAGGGGGCTATTGGCAATAGCACTTCTAACGACAACATTATTTTGGCACCGAATACGAGCGCGGGCGCGTTTAATGTGCGTAGCGTGCAACGCGGAAAAGAAGTCACCTTTACCGCCGGAGGACAAACGTATAAGGAAACGTGGCGTATTTTTAACGTAGCCCCGGTAGTGGCCAGTGAAATAAATTTCTCCGTGTCGGCTGATTCCGCCTCCTCCAACACGTCGCCTAAGCACTTAGTACAAATACAAGTGCGCGGATACAATTATGTGGCCGGACAGGAAATTACCATTAATGCGACGGCACGGTGGAGCGAGGGCGCTTGGAGTGACAAAAACGGTTGGCCCTCCTGCGTGGCCCAGTACAGCGGCCGGCTGGCGTGGGGACAGTTGGACAGCGTACAGGGCACGCAAATTGGCGACAGCCATTCTTTTGCCGTATCGTCGCCGATGTTAGACAGCGACGCTTTTTCCACCACGCTGAGCGACGACGGGATTAACACCATTAATGCGCTAGTGAGTATGAAAAGCCTTGTAGCATTTACCGCCGGAGGCGTGTTTGCTTCCAATTCCGCCGTAATGACCCCCACCGACGCGGGTATGCCCAAGCAGTCAGCCGACGGCGGTTCCAACGTTCGGCCGGCTATTATCGGCGCGCGCGTGATTTACGCGCTGCCTAAGGCGACCAAACTGCACGACAGCGCTTACGATTATTCCACCGACGCATTTCACGGGAACAACCTTTGCTATATTGCCGCCCACTTGTTTGAAAACGACCACATTGTAGAAATGGCCTACCAGCAAGAGCCGGACGGGCTGTTGTGGGTACTACTGGAAAGCGGCAAACTCTTGTGCCTTACCTACGTTCACGCAGAAAATGTATGCGCGTGGACGGAAATGCAAACCGACGGGAAAATTGAAAGCATTTGTTGTATTCCCGCCCAAGGCCGTGATGAACTGTTTTTAATTGTGAACCGCAGCGGAGTGCGTTTCGTGGAAAAAATGGCTCCGCGTTTAGAGAGCAAAGCGCCCGCAGAACAATTTTTTGTGGACTGCGGACGCACTTACCGCGGCGAACCTGCCAGCGTTATTAGCGGGCTGGATTACTTAAACGGCAAAGAAGTGGCTATTTTGGCAGACGGACAAGTATTAAAACGCCAAACCGTACAGGACGGCAAGATAACCCTTTCCGCTCCGGCCCGCGTGGTTCACGTGGGGCTGCCTTATACGGCCCGCCTGCGCACATTGTGTGGGGATATAAATACGGAAAGCGGAAGCGTTTTCCCCAAGAAAAAACGCTACGTGGGCGCTATGGTCAGTTTTGTGGACAGCCAAAGCGCGGTTGTAGGTGCGGAAAACGATATGCTGGAAAAATGGCTGCCGGAAAAACCGCTGATTTACAACCAAGCCAAACCGCTCGCCACCGAGGACGTACGCTTTACCTTTGCTGGAAAATACGAAACGATGCCCAGCATTGTGGTGGAACAGCAAGACCCGCTGCCGCTTATGATTACAGCCATAGTGCCCTGCGCACAGGTGGGCAATTTATGATACATATTCGCCGGACTTTACCCGAAGACGTGCCCTTTATCGCCAAGCGTTTGCGCCAAGGCGACCGGCTGGAACTGGCCCGCGCAGGACTAACCGACCCTGCCGCCGCGCTGGAAGAAAGCGTACGCCAAAGCGCGTTTGCTTTTACAGCCTTGCACGACGGCGTGCCGATGTGTTTGTTCGGCCTGCGGCCGGACGGGGTATTATCTAAACGGGCGCGGCTGTGGCTGCTGGGCAGCGAAGAAATCAACCATACCAAAAAAGATTTTCTGCGCGCCTGTAAGTACGTAGTGGCGGGATTTTTAGACATTTACCCCGAACTATACAATGCCGTGGACGCACAGTACCCCCAAGCCCGCCGTTTGCTGGAATTTTTGGGCGCGGCGTTTGGGAAAGAAACGGTTTCGCCCACCGGCGCTAAATTTATTCTTTTTGAAATACGGAGGAAGAACAATGTGTACCGCTAACAATTCTGCCGCCAATGGGGCGGCCGCCACAACCAAACAGCCTTTTTACCAAAACCCGCAGTTTTGGCGCATGGCAGGAACAGGGCTTGCCGTTGGAAGCGGAATTATGGACGCGTCCAGCGCGGTTATTGCCGGACGGGCCGAACAGGCAAACTACAACGCCCAAGCCCGAACGCTTAAAACCCAAGCCGCATTGGACGAGGCAACCGTTGTACGCCAAAACCAATACGACTTGAAAAACGCCGCTTTCCAAGTAAAACAGGCCCGCCGTGCCGGACGGCAAAACTACGGCCGGCAGTTAGCGGCCGCGGCCGCCAGCGGAATGGACTTGTCCAGCGTGTCTTTTGAAGACGCAGTGCTGGACAGCGCCCGTGCGGAGCAGGAAGACATAGATTTGATTAAGAAAAACGCCAGCCAGCGCGCGGCGGAATCTTCTTTGCAGGCGGAATTAAACACGCTTACGGCCCAAGGACAGGCCAAGCAAATGAACATCGCCGGCAGATACGCCAAAAAAGCCGGACGGATAAACGCCTATTCGTCTATTTTATCTTCCGCGGCCAGCGTGGCCGGAATATGGGGAGGTAAGTAATGAAAATTCCACAATACGAAAATCAAATATCGCCCGCCGCCGTAAACGCGGCGCGCCCCAAAGCCGTAGAACCCGTGCGCGGCGCGTTTGGCGAGCAAATTGCCCAAGCCAGCGAAAATTTGAGCCGAAGCGTACTGCACTTGGCCGGAGCCAGTGAGCAAATGGCTGACCAAAACCAGCGCGCACTGGAACGCCAAGCCCTGCGGGAACGCAATTTGCGCAAAACCGCAGCCATTTTGAACTGGCGCAAAGACAACGACGAACTGTTAAACGGCAAAATGAACGAAGACGGAAGCCGCGTGGCAGGCGGATTTTTGACAACGGAATACTCGCAGGCGGCCGGCATTACCAAATCTTACGACGAACAGGGCCGCGCGCTTATGAAAAAATATTTGGACACCGCCCCTACCGATGAAGAACGGCAAGAGTGGGCGTTGGCGTTCCAGCAGGACTTTCAAAATAATTTTGACGCCGTGGCCCAGCACCAGTACAAACAGCAACGCGCGCAAGGCGATTTGCTGACAAATGCGTATCTATCCCAGCAAGAGGGGTTGGCCGGTGCCGTAAAGACCCCGCAACAAATGCGCGTAAATTTGGACGATTCTTACAACGAATACAACGCCAACGCCACCACAAAGGCGCTTCCGACCGAACAGCAAAAACTGGCGCGGTATGGTATCGCCAACAAAAACATAACCGCCGCCGTGAGCGGAAACGTATTTAACGACGACCTACCCGCCGCGCGCAGCGTGCTGGAAAGCGCCAAAAACGACCTACTGCCGGATGACTACAATAAACTCAACAATTTTTTGGCCAAAGCAGAAGCGACCTATCAAAAGGCGGCAGAAGCAGAGCAGATGGGGCCGCTTTATGAACGTGCACTAAAAATGGCCGAAAACCGCCCGGAAGATTTGCAGGAAGAAATTGTCAGCCTACTGCGCAACCCATCCTCCGCGCTGGGAACATACGAAGAAAAATACGGTCCAATGAAAGCCAAGCAACTTTTGGAATACGCCAACTGGGTGCAAAGAAACCTTTTGGACAGCCAAGACACCCGCGCCGGCAAAATTAAAGCCGCAAACTGGCAAAACCACGAAAACGGATTTAACGCTTTTGAGTGGAAGAAAAACAACGACGGCTCTTTCAAAATACAAAACAAAGAAATGCGCAACCCACAGACCTTGCTGGCTTCTATTGGCGCCTTACAGGGGCACATTGAACATCACGATTTTAACGCGGACGATATGAAATCCGCCCAAAAGCATTTGGCCCAACTGCGCGCAGCCTTGGGTACGATGGACATAAAAGCAAACGATACCGCGCTGGGCGAAGTGGTACGGCAGGCCAATTTGCTTTCCGGCGGAATCACACGGCGCGTAGAAACGGGCGAAGTGGCCCGCCGTCCGGTGGAAATTGACGGAATCGGAACCGGCGTCGTGCGCGAAATGAAATTATACGACACCTACAACGTAGGCGGATTTTTAAGCCCCGAAGAAAAAAGCCTTATCATTGAGCAGACCGCCCAATTTTTGCAGGCCGCCAACGTCAACTTACTGGCCGAAGACAGAAATACCAAAATGGCGGCCGTAAATGCCGTACAGACCGTAGCGCGCGACTACGTGCGAGGCAAATTTGCCATTGTGCGCGACGACATAACCGACGTACAAGTAGGCGACAACACCTTTAAGTCTTACGGAATTAAGCCAAACCCAAATTTAGGCGCGGCCATTACCAGTAATTTAGACGGCTACCGCTACGAAGAACAAAACGGCGCAGCGTACCTAGTGAAACGCGATAAAAACGGAAACGAATTACACAGGCAATTATTATGAACGAACAACAAAAACCCCTTACGCCCCAACCCCAAGCACCCGCTTTTTTAGGGGAGCCCCAAGAAATAACCCCCGCCCCGACGCTGGAACAGCAGCCCCAGCGCCGCAGCGTGCTTTTGGCCGAAGAAAACCTAATTGTCAACACCTCTTTGCGCCGCGCCGCGGATTTGCAGTTTGCCGTAAATACCGAACTGCGAAACCGCAACAAAGACCGCTATTTTGCGTACCAAGAATTAGACGAAAGCATCCCAGATACCACCTACCGCATTTGGAAAACGCCTTTTAGAGCCGTAGCCAACGCAGGCGCAAATATGTGGCAGGCCGCCGAACGCACGATGGGCGGAAGTATAGGGGCTGTAATGGACTGGTACGAATTTGGCACAAGAAAACTTGATGCCGAACGCACGTACCGCGCCAAACTGGCCGAACTGGAAAATGGCGCGCTGACCGTAGCCGGAGCGCAGACGCTTGACCGCCGAAAAAAAGAACTAAACGACGCCCACTTAAAGGAACTGGAACAGATTTCCGCCGACTATGAAGAAAACCGCCGCTTGGGCCGAAACGCGCTACTCATTATGAACGAAAACCACCAACATTTTAGAGAGCAAGCGGGCATTGAAAAGAACGAAAAAGACGGATTTATTTACGACTTGTTTGGCGCGGGCGGCAGTTTGGTTTTTGCTATTGGGCTGACGGTGCTTACCGGTTCCCCCGCCGCCGCGGCCGTGGCTTTTGGAACCACCGCCGGCCAACAGGACTACGAAGAAGCCCTTAAAAACGGCGTTTCCCCAACGCGCGCTTTGCTGGCTGGCGTAGGCGGAGGTATAGCCGAGGGCGGTATTGAACTTTTAGGAATGGAAATGCTTTTTAAGAGTTTGACCCGCACCGGCGTACTGGGCCGTATTGCCGCTGCCGCATTAAGCGAGGGCAGCGAAGAAGCCGCCCAGCAGAGTGCTGAGGAAATTATTATGCAGAACTTCGGCGGCAGACAACAGGAATTTGACGAAACTTTAAAAGGAATCGGATATTCTTTTGTACTGGGTTCTTTGACGGCCGTACCCGTGGCCGTGCTGACCAGCCGCGCCAGCAAGCACCTGCAAGACAAAGGCATTGACAAAGAAACCGCCGACAAAATGGCCGTGAATATGGCTAAATCCGTGGCGAGCGAGGAAAACAAACAGCAAGTACACAACGTGCTGTCCAACGCTACCAGCCCTTTAATGTACCCCAAAGGCGACGTGGGCCTCGGCGCGCTGGAATTTAAAAAGACCGTGGACGCGGCGCGCAACCCCGACCGCGAAACCGTACGCGCTATGTATAACGCCGGCGAAAAAATAGAACAACAGGCCCGCCAAGCGGGGCTGGATGAACACAGCGCCGAACTGATGGGCAATTTGGAACAGGCACGCTTTAACAGTTTACACAACCAAGCCGGCTTAAAAGCCACCGAATTTGAAGAAACGCAAATTGAGTTTGCCAATGAAGCCCAGCCGACAAAGCAGCAGCAGGCCCAAACAGACGAGCGCGTACGCGCAGACGTGGTGGCCGCCCGCGAACAATGGAAAAAGGAATACGAAGCCTACCAAGCCAAACAACGTGCCGAAGCCGCGGCCGCCGAATTGGCCGCCGCCCAAGCAGAGCCCACGCTGCCAGTATCCGCGGCCGTAGCCAACTCCGCCCAACAAATCCTTGCGCAAGCGCAAGAACAACTGGCCGGACAAACGGACGCACAAACGCAAGCGGTTATGGAACAAGCGGCGCAGGCGCTCGCCAACAACGCCGCCCGCGTGCAGCCGATGAGCGATAAAGAATACGAACGCCAACGGCAAGCATATTTGGCCCAAAAAGAGGAAGAAGCCCGCGTGGCCGAAGAAGAAGCCGCCCGCAAAATGCGCGAAGCCAATTTGCCGGATGATTTTGATTTTACGTTATCACAGGAGCGCTACGAATCCGCTCCGCGCGTGAACGCGGAAGAAATTACCGAAGTACATAACCAGCAGACAGGCGAAGTTATCTCGCTGGAAATGAACCCCAATTTGGCCGACGCCACGCTGACAGAGCAACACTTTGCGCCCTTACAGAACCGTATTTCAAACGCCAACCAGTTTAAGCAATTGGTGCTTAACGGCCAAAGAAAAATAACCGTACAGAACAAGGCAACAGGCGACGCCGCCGTTATCAGCCAATCCTCTACGGATAAAATTTACAGCAGCGCCATTGTGTACACAACGCGTTTTGTAAAAAATAATCATATTTCGGAAGAAAACAGACAGCAGTATTACGATGATGCTTTGGCTATTGCCCGAAACATAGTACCGCTTTTTGAAAACTCCACCTACGTTTTGCAACACGCCGACGTGAACGGAGTGCCCCGCATAATGAAACGCTACGCTTCCGTAGTGAACGTGGGAGAAAGACCTTACTATGTAATGATTAGCGTAAAAGACAACGGCCAAATGGCAGGACTACAACTTTATGACTTGCAGGCGGAAAATAAAAGCGCCCTGACGGTCATCTCGGGCATAACCCGCCAACATCAGGGCAATAATAGTATAGACGATTTGGTACGTTTTGTCAAGCGCAAACTGGCCAAGTATAACAAAAACGCCAAGACGGGCAGTACACTGGAACTTTTGCAGGAAAACCTGTTTGACATGCAGCAAAGCCTGTTTGACGACCCGCAAAACCTGTTTGAAAGCCAAGTTGCGGCCGAAGAAGACAAGGGAGCCACGCAAGAAGAAACCGAACTTAAAGAAGCGGCCGCCGGACTTTTTACCGAAGAAGAATTAAAAGAAACCCGCTCGCCGTTTAACCCCACAACCAAGCCGGAACGCATAGACGATTTTGGTGAAAAAATACTCGGTGCGCGCAAAGACTTATGGGGAAAATACTCCCACGCGATGAACGAAGAAATTACGGGCGACGTAAAAGAAATTACGCTGGCGCGTTTCTTCCCCGAGCCGAACTATGAAGCGGCTATTGCGCAGGGCATTACGGTAGAACAACTGGCCGTTGTAAAGGCGCTACGCGACAGCATCCCCGTTAAACCGCAACGCTACGGCGTGGAAAAATGGGTAGATGGCCTTAAATCCGCCCGAAGCGTGGCCAACCTTGTACTTAATACCCCCCAAGCGGTAGAGGACGTAAAGCGGCTTATCCCCACGTTAGACCGTTCGTTAAACGGAACCAGCGGCCGGATAGATTTGTATTTGGAACTGGGATACCCCGCTTTTACCAAAGCAAAGCAGTATTCCATTCATACCGGGCATTACCTTGTTTATCGCGGTCAACGCTTTGAAAAACCGACCACCATTTACGAACTGCGGCGCGGATACCGTACGCTCGCACACAGCCAAAACAAAGACGAGATTATAGCGTCCGCCCGCGAACTGCTTACCCAAACGCCAGTGTCCGCAGGCAAAGCGCCCACCAAACTGGACATTTACCAACTGCGCGGCAGCGGCGAAATTATTATCGGAAAAAAAATCGCAAGCGGGAAATATATTGACCTCAAAGGCGGATTTACCCGCGTAAAAGACGCGGTGGAGTTTTTGAAAGAAAACCAACCGCATTTGGAAGCGCTGCTGGCCCAAAAGCGAACCATATACCCCGTGCGCAAAGAAACCAACGACCCGCGCGTCGGCAAAGAGTACCGCCCCGATAACACCGTAGTAAAACCCGAACGATTTGCGCAGGAGTTTGGATTTCGCGGCGTACAGTTTGGCAACTGGGTAGAACAGAAAAAACGCGCGGCGGACTTAAACAACGCTTACGACGCGCTTTTGGATATGGTCAACCTTATCAATATACCCGCCCGCGCCGTGTCGCTTGACGGTACGCTGGGCCTTGCCTTTGGCGCGCGCGGCTCAAAGGGAGCCAAAGCACACTACGAACCCGACCAAGTAGTCATAAATTTAACCAAAGAACACGGAGCCGGTTCACTCGGCCACGAATGGTGGCACGCGCTGGATAACTACTTCGGCCGCAACCGCAGCCCGTTAAGTATGATTACCACCGCACCCAACCGCTTTGAAAACGTGCGGCCGGAACTGCGCCGCGCTTATGAAAACGTCGTGCAAATGGTACGGCTCGCCATTGGCCAGCGCAGCCAAGAAATGGATAAAACCCGCACCAAAGATTATTGGAGTACGCCGGAAGAAATGACGGCCCGCGCGTTTGAAACGTATTTGATTTTCAAAGCCAAAAAACTGGGCTATTCTAACGACTACTTGGCCAATATCGTCAGCCCGCAAGCCTATTTGGGCGGCCCGGAAACATACCCGTATCCGCTGCCCAGCGAAATGCCGGCCGTAGAAGCCGCGTTTGACAATTTCTTTGCCGTGCTGCAAACAAAACCCAGCCCCAAAGGCTATACGCTTTACGAAGAACCGCTGGAACTGATAGGCGACAATAACGACGATGCGGCCACAGGCGATACATCTTTTGATTTTGGCCAAGCACAACCCATTGCCGCGCCGGTTTATTTGGGCAGCGCGTCTTTTGATATAGACAAAAACCGCGCCTTAATAACCGCCGCCAAAAACGCCAATAAATCCACCGCCTTGCACGAATTTGCCCACGTGTGGGAATACGACTTGTTCCGCGCGGAAAAAATTTCCAAAGAAGCCGATTTCTTGCAAATGATGCAGGACTTGCGCGCTATCCACGCGGGCAGTTATGATTTCGTCATCAAGTATTTGAACACAACCAAACTGCTAAACGAAACCGCCCGCAAACAAGTTTTGCAGACCATTAAAGAACGCGGCGGCGAGGAATACATTAAAAAACTGGCTTACGGCGATATGGACTTAAAAGAAAGCCCAGACGTGGCGGAACGGTTTGTGCGCCGCGCGCTGCGCGAGAATTTTGCAATTTTGTTTGAAAAGTATGTTATGAAAGGCGAAGCCCCCAGCGCGACCTACAAAAAATTGTTTATGCGCTTTGCCGAGTGGCTGCGCGAGATTTACGGCGCGCTAGCCGGCGTGGAAATATCGCCGGACGTGCAGAAGTTTTTTGACAAACTTTTAACCCGCGAAGCCCGCCGCGTGGACAGCAAACTGTTCACGGGGAAAGTGGAACAACTGCGTGAGCAGGTGCAAAACATCCGCAACGGAAGCCCCAAAGGCAACTTTACGCTGGAACAAATCCGCTCCCTTTTGGGCGTACTGGACGCACCCGCACCCAAACAGCCCAAAACACACCTGCTGAAAGACTTGCGCCGCTACGGCGCGCAGTACGCCAATTCCGGCCGAATTGACAAAGAAGCCTACAAAAACGCCCGCATATACAACCGTCAAACGGGTATCGGCGACGACCCCGCCCGCTGGCTGGCCGACCACGGCTATATGGCCGGACACACGGGCGACGGCAGCCAACTAACCTATGAAGACCAAGACCGCTTAAATGAACAAGCCTACGATATGATAGAACGCGCCATGAACGGCGAAATTATCTATCCCGCCGGCGAAAACGTAGCCGCCGACGAGTACGAAAACTACGTACAGTTAATGGACACCGTGCGCGAAGTGTGGGGCGAGCCGCGCGAAGCCCGCAAGACCTTAAAAGCCATTTTGGCGTTGGAAGAAAAAGGCTACCGCGTAGTGGAAAAAAAGGATTTGACGGCCTTGTCTTTGCGCTTGGGAGAACTCAACCGCCTTGCCGACCGTTTGGACAACAAAAGCCAAACCGTCCGCCAAAAGGAAGAAGCCGACAAAGCCACGCTGGACGCGGCGCAGAAAATTAAACGCCGAATTGTGGAAGAATTAAACAAACGCGAAATAGAGGGCAAGACCGAACTGGTTAAAAAACTGCAAAACGCCAAAACGTTTGACGGTATTCAAACCGCTACGGCCGAAGCGTTGGACTTTTTGGAATCGGCCTATGAAAACACCGAAGCCGGACAGGAAGAAAGACGGCGCACCGACTTGCCCAATACCAACTGGGCCAACGTGCGCGCCCAACTGCTGCGCACCTATACGGACAGCGTGGGCCAAGTGGACGAGCGCGTGCGCGAAGCGTGGAAAACGCGCACTATCATAACCACCGGCAGCGCCCAATTACACGGCTGGAACGCGGACGAAGTGCAACGCCGCCGCCAGCAAAGCGAAAAGGTGCTGGCCGAAACGGAGCCGAAATTGGAAGCCGCTTTAATGCGCGCCACGTCCCACGTGCTGTACAACATCGGCGGGTTAGAGGGCGACCAAATCCGGAAATTACTTGCCTCGTACGGCAAATCTGCCACCCGCCAACGCGCTTTGTACAAGCACAATATTGACAGTTTGGTACGCCGCGCCAAAGAATTACAAGAAGACAACTACAAAAAATATATGAACAAAAAGATTCAAGACGTACTCAACCTTAATCTTTTTGACAAACGTGGCAATTTGCGCAAAGCGATGGTTGACCCCCAAACGCTGGGCGCTTTGCAGGAACTTAAACGCGTAGCCAATTTGGGCCCGCAGAGCGCCGCAGACGAACTGGCCGCCCGCATGGAACACTTTACCGAAACGCCAGCCAGCCCGACCGATAGAATCATTAACGAAATGCTTACCCTGCAAGCCTACGACCGCGCAGAAGTGTCCGTACAACTTTACAAACAAGCATACGAAGACATCAGCGAACTGCGCAAGAGCGGCCGCAGCGCGCGCAATTTGCAAAAAATGATTATGGACTTCCGCACAGAGCAGGACAAAAGCGAAGTGCTGGCCGCTATCGGCAAGAACAAAGAAGCCGGACTGTTAAAACGGATGTATGCGTCGTGGCTGGCCAACTGGGAAAGTTTTTTGGACTTAGCCACCGACAAGGATACCCGCGAAAAGTACAGTATGCTTAACCTTGAAGCCGATGCTATTACCTACACCCACCAGCGGCGGACGGAAATTATGGACGGCGTAAAGCGTATTTATAAACTGGGCAGCAAAAGCGAAGTGCAAAACAAAATGAACGAACTGCGCCAAGAAAAACACATTTTTACCAACTACGCACAGGTGGACAAAAACCAAGACCCGCAGGCCATTAAGCGCACCGGCAAGCCGTTTAAGGAAGAACTTTCCAAAATGCAAATTATTACGGCCTATATCTATTACCAAAACGATAATTTGGCCGACCGCCTTGTACAGCAATACGGGAACGAACAACTTGGAGCCATGTGGAATTTGCTGGACAAGCAAGACATAGCGCTGGCCCAGTTCTTGCAAGAGCAGGCCGAGCAGTCCTACGCGCAAATTAACGAGGTATTTGTGCGCGAACGCGGCTACGATTTGCCGCGCGTGCAAAACTACTTCCCCAGTATGACGGAGCGCGTGGAAAGCGAACTGGACTTTTTGCACGCGGCGCAAGTGATGAGCAAAAACCCGTCTTTTATCAAAACCCGCGCCAGCAGCCCGTTCATACAAATGCGGCTGGAAAACCCGTTTGGTATTTTATTTAGACACATTGACCGCGCCGCCGACTACCACTTTAAGGCGGAAAAATTGAACCAAATCCGGCGCGTTTTCAAAAGCCCCGTACTAAAACCCGCCCTTATCCAAAATTTGGGCGAGGACGTATATAAGCGCATGTTGGAACTGATAGACCAGTTTAGCGTACAAAAACCGCGGCTTAACTACGAAATGGACAAACTGGGCGACTGGCTGACTAACAACTATGTAAAGGGCGCTATTGCGTTAAAACCGACTATTACCATCAAACAGTTAATCAGCAGCATCAACTATGCCGAACAAATGCCCACAACCCGCTGGGTTGCCGGTTTTACAGATGCGATTATGCATCCCAAACAGACCGTTAAGTTTATGCTGGATGGCGACCCGTATCTAAAAGCGCGCTATGAAAGCGGCTCCATGAACGAAGCATTGGCCCGCGCCACGGCCGACGCAAACGCCATTACGGCCAAAGGCAAGTTTTTGCGCTTTACCGACCTTTTGACCATCAATACCCGCTTGGGCGACATCGGCGCAATTATGTTCGGCGGCAAGCCGTATGTGGACTATTTGATAAACGAAAAAGGCCTAAGTAAAAAAGAAGCCTTTGCCGAGTTTAGAAAAGCCACGCTGCGCAGCCAGCAGGCCAATACCCGCAGCAGTTTATCTACGCTGCAAGCGCGGGATATGAACTTTTTAGTACGCGGCCTGTTTGCCTTTAAGAATACGCCCGCCCAGTACGCCCGTAAAATTGCCGACGCTATCAGCCAATACCAACGCGGCGAAATTAATAAAAAGCAGTTGGCCAAAGTAGTGGCCATTTACGGGCTGTTAAACTCGTGGATGTATTCTATGCTTACGTCACTGGGCCTTTTGGCTTGGTTCTACGATAACGACGAAGCCGACGAACTGCTTACAGACGAAATCCTGTTTAGTCCGTTTACGCAAATGGCCGGCGCACTGCCTATTTTGGACGTGGCCGTCGGGCAGGCGGCCAACGTGGCCAAAGCAAAAATGTTTGACCACCGCGTACGCTTGGAGCGGCCGGAACTGCCCGTTGTAAGTGAACTGTTTAAGATGGGCGGAAAAGCGCTTAAAGAAGACGTTTCCGCCGCCGACATATTGGATATGCTGGTAATGGGCGGTCAAGTTTTCGGCGGGCTTCCCACGCAGTATATCAAAGGATTTTCTACGGGTATTGCCGGCGTGGCCACCGGCGAAAACCCGATGCGCGGATTCTTGCAGGCACTCGGATATACTGAAAACCGCGCCAAAATTGCCACCAACACAAAGGAGTAAATAAATGACAGTATCAAACACGACCACAAAATTACAGTACCTTGGGGACGGAAATAACCGCACGTTTGCGATTACGTTTCCCCTCCTGTCCGCCGCGCACTTGCGCGTGATTATTACCAACGCGGCCGGCGAAGAAACCGAAGTATCGGCCAACTACGAACTAACGCCCGCGCTGAACGCGCTCACTTACCCCACCGTAGAAAGCGGCCTTGCACCGCTTCCGGCCGGAAGTAAAATTACGCTTATCCGTCAAACGCCGCTTACGCAGGCCCTTGATTTGCAAAGTGGCAACAGTTTAGACGCGGAAGAATTGGAACGCGGCTACGACAAACTAACCTACATCGTGCAGGAACTTAAAGAACAACTGGCCCGCGCGCTGAAATACAACGAAAGCGAAATGAACGAGCATACGGCCGAAGAATACCTGAAAGAAATAGAAAGCGCTTCTTCCTCCGCCGCAGCCTATGCGCAAACGGCATCACAGGCCGCCACAGCCAGCGCGGCAGCCGCGTCCGAAGCAGAAGCCAACAAAAACCGCGCCGGCGGTTATTGCACCCGTTCCGAAACTGCGGCCAATTCCGCGTTCCAAGAAGCCTATAACGCGGGCCAATTTCGCGCCGCCGCGGCCAACAGCGCTGCCGATGCCCAAACCGCCAAGACGGCGGCGGAAGCGGCCAAAACGGCCGCAGAAAACGCCGTCAGCACGGCCACGGGGCAAGTGTCCACCCACAACACAAGCAACGCCGCACACGCGGATATACGCGCGGCCGTTGCTGCCAAACAGGACGCGCTGCCCTCCGGCACGGCCGGCCAGTATTTGCGCAAAACCGCCGGCGGCGTGGAGTGGACGGACGTAGCGGCCGGCGGCTCTGCCGCGACCGTGGACGGCGAACTGTCCGCCACCAGCACGAACGCCGTACAAAACAAGGTTATAACGGCCGCGTTGGCGGGCAAACAAAAAACGCTGAAAGCGGGTACGAACACAAGCATTGAAGAAGACGGCACGATTAACTTCGTGGGCGGAGGCGGACCCGGCGGAACAGTGGACGTGGACGGGTCGTTATCCGACACCAGCACCAACCCTGTGCAAAACAAAGCGATTAAAGCGGCCATTGACGCCAAGCAGGACAAATTGAACACGACGCAGACAGCCGCGGCCAATTCCGGCATTACGGAGGAAAAAGTGACCGCGTACGATATGCACACAGCCGATACGGATTTGCACGTTTCGGCCAGCGAAAAAGCGACGTGGACCGCCAAGCAGGACGCTATCAGCGATTTGGCCACTATCCGCCAAAACGCAAGCGCGGGCGCGGCGGCCGCAAACGCAGCCGGAAACTACGGCAACATTGTCAGCCATAATGCGGACGAGTTCCAGCCGTCGGGCAACTATGCGGCCGCGAGCCATACGCACACCAAAGACCAAATAACCGACTTGCCGCCCGTTCCGACCAAGGTCAGCCAACTGACAAACGACAGCGGCTTTTTGACTGCCGTTCCCGCGGCCACGGCCAGCACGTTGGGTGGCGTGAAACTCTCGTATGACAGCGCCACGCAGACTTTGACGATTACGGCGCAGTAAGGGGACGATATGACGCTAAAAATCGGAACGATTACTTTGCCAACCTCGGCCGACGTACCGTTTAACGGGCAGCCGGTAAAGAAAATCAAATACGGCCAAACGGTAGTATGGCAGAAAGAAAGCGGCTTGTCGCCGGTTTTGGACAGTGCCAAAACGTGGGCCTTGTTTCATTGTGATGACAACACAGGCTCAAACCTCGGCTCGGCGGCCATCAACAAAAACAACTGGCCACCCTATCCCACCACTTATAAAGTGCGAGATGGATTTAATGCTTACAACTATTTATCGGCTATGGCAACCGCCAACAACGGGGTGGCGTGGTTTAACTTGGGCGGGCTGACGTTGACGGATACGGATAAATACAGCGTTGAATGTTTGGTCTTGCCGGCTATCAACAGCAACGGAGGCCGCGCCGAACTGGTATTTGGCACGGGCAGTGCGCCGGATGCGATATGGCGTATGGTTATTACTCGCGTAAGTGAAACCACGGCCACGGCGCGCGTAGCAAACGGCGTCAACGATACGATTAATTACGAAAGCGCGGCCGGACAGATAACGTCGCCGGACGGGTGGTATCATTTGGCGGCCACCTATCACGGAAACGGAACTTGGTCGTTTTTCTTTAACGGGCAAAAGGTGGGCACGTTTGCCTATACGGGTGCGTCCAGCGGCTGGAACTTTACATTCCTGCACGGCGTACCCAGTGGCAGCGATATGGCCGGATTTGACGAAATCGTCCTGCACGGATATGAACGCTACACTCAAAATTTTGAAGTACAAACACAGCCGTACAGTATCGGCTGATTTGGGAGGACACAAATGAACATCGCAAAAGTAGAAGTAAACGGCGAATGGAAGAAACTTAAAACGCTCGTCCAAGAACAAACGGGCCAAAGCGATTTTAGTTTTAATTCCGACACTACGTACCAATTACAAGCCGAGGGCAACTTTGGCGTGCGGCTGTGCGTGGCGGACAGCGTACCCGCGGACAAAGCCGGCGTACGTATTGTGGGCACACAGACGGCCCATTACAAAGCAGAAGACGGCAAAGAAGTTTGGGTCAAAGCGGTAGAGGGCGCGTTTAAGGCAACGCCGCTTTTGGATATTTCCACCATTGGAGCGTAAATATGACAGAAAATCAAGCAGGAAGCATTGTTTATTTGGGCAAAGCCGCGCCGACCGCGGCCGGCAGCGGAGCAGGAACGGGCGACAGTTCTTCTTCCGCCAGCGGGTTTGCGCCGCAGCGCGTAATCAACGCGGCCATTGTAAAAGAGGGCAATAAATGCTCCTTGACCTGGCGCGACCCCGCGGACACGGTCATTGAAAATCAAATCATTTGCGCCTGGGCGGGAACGCTTATTGTGCGCAAAACGGGTTCCTACCCCGCCAACCCGACGGACGGAACCGTGGTGCTGGACAATAAAACGCGCAACGCTCACGCGCAGACCCCGTTTGTGGACACTGTGCCGGACGCGACGGCGGATTACAAATACCGCGCGTTCCCGTACTCGGCCAACGGCGTTTTTAACTTGCAGGAGCAAAACCGCTTTGGCAAGTGGGTGTTTACGTTCAAAGAGTTAATGAGCGAATCCAGCCCCGCGCACCGCATTGTGTACGCGGACGACTGCGCCAACTATACGCCCGCCAAAATGGACTTTACCAGCGACGTGTTTGATTGGGGCGACTGGCAGAACAACCCGCTGGTTTCATTGGACTACATCCGGCCGTGTATGCTATACAACGACGACGCTGGCGCGGACTTAAAAGGCAAAGTGGCCTACTATTTAGACCCGAACGACCACACAAAGAAATACGGCACTGGCGAAGCCAGCGACGTGGCAAACCCCGACTTCCCCGGCAACGCGATGGTGCAGGTGCGCCGCGTGTTTAAAAAAGTGGTAGTGGCCGGAAACACGGTTATTAAATCGTTTTCCAATGATAAACTGGACGACGATTATGAATGTTATTCCTGTAAAAAAGCAGACGGAACGTATGCGGAGTTTTTCTATGTGCCAATGTTCCCGGGTTCTTTTATCAACAACAAAGTGCGCTCCCTGTCCGGCCAGACCGTAATGAGCAGCAAAACGGCTGCGCAGGAAATTGCGGGAGCCACAGCCAACGGCGCGGGCTGGTACACGGAAGTATTGGCGGACAACCAGTATTTTGAAGACTTGTTCAAATTGCTATTCGGAACCACCAACGGCCAAAGCGCGCTGGGCGAGGGCGTTTCCACCGGTGAAGCCGCCGCGTTAAAAACCACCGGCACGACCGTGAGTAAAGGGATGATGTACGGCGCTTCCACGACCAATGTAGCCGTGAAGTTTTGCTATATGGAACACTGGTGGGCGCACCAATGGCGGCGCTTCGGCGGGCTGATTTTTAAGAATGGCGTACGCTACGTTAAACTGACCGCTAGCACGGTGGACGGCAGCACTGCCGAGGGATACAATACAACCGGCGATGGGTATATCCAATTAGACCTGCCAGCGCCGTCCGGCTCATCCGGTGGGTACATTTCCAAAATCCAACAGGCCGGCAAGCACGGGTGCTTCCCAACGGTTATGTCCGGCAGCGAAAGCACGTACCTCTGCGACGGGTGCTGGTTTAACAACGGTATCGTGGCATACCCGTTCCGTGGCGGCAGCGCGAACGATGGCCGGCTTTGTGGGCCTTGTGCGCTGAGTTCCAACAACACGGCTACGCATGCGGCCTGGTACGTTTCGGCGGCTCTTTCTTATCACCCATAAGGAGGGGGACGGGGGGATAACCTCCCCCCTACCGCTTTGGCAATACTGAATTGCAGGGAGCAAGAATACGAGCCTGTCCTCCGTTCCGTGGCGGCAGCGCGAACGATGGCCGGATTTGTGGGCCTTTTGCACTGAATTCCAACAACACGGCTACGAATGCGAACTGGAACATTTCGGCGGCTACTTCTTGTGATTTATCCAATGTATTTTTGTTTCCTCGCCACTAGGCGAAAATTACCGCAAAGGAACGGGCCAGTAAGACCTTTTGAAAACCCGTTAGGTAAACAAGAAAGATGAAAACATACAAACACCTGTTTGAACAGTTGGTATCGTACGAAAATTTACAGTGCGCCATTTTACGCGCCAGCCGGCGAAAACAAACGCGGCGCGACGTAAAGTATGTGCTGGCAAACCAAACATACTACATCAGAGCAATTCAATATATGCTGCGCCGGCAACTATGGCACCCACGGCGGCACAAAGCGGTGGAAATAAACGACGGCATTTGCGCCAAAAAGCGTGTAATTGTAAAGCCGGATTTTATTTACGAACAAATAGTGCATCACGCTTTGGTGCAGGTATTGCAGCCGATATTTATGCGTTCTATGTACGCGCTGTCTTGCGGCAGCATACCCAACCGTGGCGGCGTGTACGGCAAAAAGCATTTGGCCAAGTGGATAAACCACCACCAAGACAAAGCCAAATACGTGGCCAAAGGCGATATACGGCACTTCTTCCAAAGCGTGCCCATGGAACGCGTAAAAGAAAAACTGGCCCGCAAGATAAAAGATAAACGCTTTTTGTGGGTATTGTTTGCGGCCATAGACAACTGCCACGCCGAACTAAAAAGCGGCGAAGTGGTATATATGGGCCTTTGCATTGGATTTTACACCAGCCAATGGCTGGCCAACTGGTATTTGCAGGATATGGACTACTTCGTCAAACAAAAACTGCGAGTACGGTGCTATTTCCGCTATGTGGACGATTTTGTGCTGCTGGATAACAACAAGCGCAAACTGCACAAAGCGATGCGAGCCATCCGCCAATGGCTGGAACGCCAGCGGCTGCAATTAAAAGGCAACTGGCAGGTGTTCAAACTGGCCCGATACGGCGAACAAAAAAGACGAGGTCGCGGAATTGATTTTATGGGATTTGTGTTTTTTAAGGACAAAACCATTTTGCGGCGGTGGATTTTTTACCGCGCCTGCGCCAAAGCGCGCAACATAAAACGCAAAGGCAAAACTAACTGGTATGTAGCCCAGCAACTCTTGTGCTACTTAGGCTGGTTTAAGCACAGCGACACGTGGGCCGCATTTCGTAAATATGTGGAAGATTTGGTGGACATCGCGGGCCTAAAAAGGAAAGTATCGGCCCATCAATTAAAAATAAACAAGGAGGCAAGGAACCTATGTTAAAAATGCAGTGGAAAGAAAGCGAGAGCCTAGAACGGCCCATGGAAGTGGACGAAACATCTTCGGCGTTCGTAGTGTATCTGCGAAAAGATATTGTAGAAGCCGAAGTTCCGGCGACCGACAATAATCCCGCCACAGTGAAGTATGTGTATAAAGAGGCGGTTTTGAGCAAGGAAGAGTACGAACTCTACAAAATGGCCAAAGAAGCCGCGGCCGCCGCAGTAGCCTTACTGCAAGGAGCGTAAAAATGGGAATGGCAACCGTTATATCGCTGGTGGCGCTGGGAATTAGCGTAATTGTAAATGTATTGTCCGTCGGTAAATTTGTCGGCAGGATTGACGGGTTGGAAAGATTAATTGATTTCCGCCTGCGCAACTTGGAAGCCAAACAGGACAAATACAACCATTTGCAGGAACGCATAGCCGTATTAGAGCGCGACAACAAAACGGCGTTCCATTTAATTGAACAAATGGAGCAACACAATGGATAGCAAGTTAAAGGAGTTAATCCGCGAGCGGACGAAGCGGTTTGAGGGCGTGTCTTTCATGCCCTACAAATGCACGGCCGGCGAGTGGACTATCGGATACGGACACTTAATCAAGGGCGGCATCACGCTGGCGACCGCCGAGGTTATGCTGGACGAAGACCTCGCCAAAGCAGAACGCGAAGCGCGCGTGAACTTTGCGTGGTTTGAAAAACTAAATGGCCCGCGGCAGGCGGTAGTGGTGGATATGATTTTTAATATCGGCCTTACCCGCTTTTACGGCTTCAAAAAAATGCGGGCCGCTATTGAATCCGGCGACTTTGACAAGGCCGCCGAAGAAATGCTGGACAGCAAGTACGGCCGACAGGTGGTACACCGCGCGCGGCTGAACGCTGAAATTATGAAAACAGGAGAGTGGTAATATGGAAATCGGATTATTTTTAGGACTGGCCGCCGTGGCGGTGGTAGGACTTATTGAATGGCTGAAAAACTTTTTGAAAGAGTTTTTGGCTATTCCGGGCTGGGCGTGGTCTGTGGCCGTGTTGGTGGTGTCATTTTTGTGCGGGGCTTTGGTGGTGTACGGCTCTAACGCGGCCCCCAAAACGGTTTGGATGGCCGTATTGGCTGGCCTCGTTGTTTTGGCCTTGGCGCAAATCGGCTATGACGGAATCGTAAAAGCCATCGCCAAAAAAGCCGCAAACGTGCTGACCAATGAAAAAGTTGATTAACATTTTGCTTGCTGCGACGTTGGGAGCGTTGCTACTGGGGAATTGCCAAAAGGCCCACAAGATAGACCGTTTGACAGAAACCTCAGCCACGCTCCCAGCCGGCCAGCAGGCGACCGTCAAGGTGGCGGATAACAAAGTGATTACAACCGTCCGCCGCCAAGACGGGACTGTTGCCGCCCGCGTGCAGTACGCCCCGCCGGAGGGTTCCGTCAGCGTGGTGCAGCCGGCTTCCGGCCCTGCCACCGTGCGCGTTAAACGCGCCGGATTTACGTTCCGTCCAGCCGCGCAAGGGTTGGCCGGAAAAGACCTTAAAATCGGTCTAGGCGCGCGTTTGTTGTACTTTGACAGATACGGGGCCGGCGTGGGCGTTTCGCACGATTTGGAACCGTATTTGTTTGCGGACAGGCGCGTGGACGATTTGGTGGGGATTTTCAAAAATACAACCGTCGGCGTGTACGGAGGCCCGCGTTCGGCTGGCATTATGTTGGGGGTGTATTTTTAATGATTACGTGCAAATATATGGACGGCAACGAGTGCCGCAAGTATAGGATGCTTTGCCGGGTTTGCTGTCCTACTTGTCATGAGCCGGATTATGAAACCGACCCGGCCAAGTGGAGGAGTGTTTTGTGAAATGCGTAAATGCGGAATTTGATAATTATTTCGGGGAAAGTTTTTGTGCCGTATGCGCCAAGCCACTCCGGCTTGTTTCGTGCCGGATGTGTCCTTGTGCTATTGCGGCCAAAATAAATCATGTTATAATGAGAGGTGCAATATGGCTGACAAAAAAACTTTGCAAAAACAAATAAACGAAATCAAAGAACAAATGAAAGACGTACACGGCGCCAAGTGTGAAGTTTATTCGCGCGTCGTTGGCTATTTGCGCCCGGTGCAGGGTTGGAACAAAGGCAAAAAAGAGGAATTTGCCCTGCGCAAAACAATGAAAATTGAGTGTCCAAAAGGGTGTTCTTGCCGATAGTAAACGGGGGCAAAAACAGGGGACACTACGAAGTAAACACTGCGGGCTCCCTCTCCGTAGAAATCTAAAACCCCGCTTAAAGCGGGGTTTTTGGTTTCCGGGAGAGTGGAGCAACACCAACTGCTTGGTGTTGCGTAGGGATTTGAAGCCCGCAGCGTTGTGTGAGTTTGAAGCCGTAGGC
>OGNQ01000321.1_pt1 | contig 48855 bp, 30 predicted proteins | sample 1573481 | NCBI WGS metagenome assembly OGNQ01 (sample SAMEA2581920, study PRJEB24529) | metagenome | biome: Human gut stool | place: China | collected 2011 | reverse complement strand
GCCTCCACTTGATCTAATGGAATCGCCAAACTGTTGGTTTCTTCATAATCTACATACAAAGCCAAATCGCTAACAATCGATAATCCAGCGTAATATTCAATTTCAGCTTTGGTTGCCTCTACAATTACACGTGTAACATACTTACCTACATCAATTATGTTTCGATCAGAATTTATATATGCCTGGATAAACCCATTAGTCACACTTGAATGCTCTCGTTTCGAAATCGATCGCTTTGTTAGTATATACTCGTTTTCCTTTGCTTGAATCGCGCGGTCAACAAGGGACATTGTATCATCATGGTATGCTCCATTTTGATCCAAAACATATTCGCTTGTTTCTACGGCAGCGTGGGCTGTTTCATATCCAACACGAGAAACGATCTGAGCCTCAATCTGAGGAACGATTTCTTTATTAAATCTCTCCTCGTTTTCATAAACCGCAGGATCCATCCCTTTCTCTTTAATCATAGCCTCGTCAATAATATCATGATCAATATCATTTAGCCATATATAGATCGAAATCAAATCTGTATCGGTTTTGGTTTCCATAACTTCCAATAGTTCTTCGCTAACTTTGCTTTCCCAATCAACTTCAGCTTGGGTCTCCGCAGCAAATACGGGAAAAGCAGAAAAAAGCATCATTATCGAAAGTACAATGAAATAAGCGCATAAACCCACTTTGCCCAGAAAGTTTATGCGCCAAAATACAGGAAGGCAAACTTCCTATACTGAATGTAAAGATCAATCACCAACGGCCTGACGGTGGAAGTATGAAAATATCTTTTGAAATATAACTTGAGCCAATGCACCATAATATATTTCTGACTCCTTTCTCTTAAATTGCCCTTTTTCTATGACGTCGTATTTTTACAGCTTATGAACTGTAAGGTTTTTTATAATCAATATTACCCCATACCCTTTCGAATGATAAACATCCCAAGCTCCATCAGCATAATTAATTGATATTGCAGCATTGTTCTGCAGATACGATTATCATACCCGGAACGATCCGGTTACTTCATTTGCGAAATAATATATGCCAATGGAGCTTGTGTGTAAACAGGTTATTCTACCGCATATCTGTCATCCAACACATAATTGTTTTACCTATTTCATGCACAATTATCGGGAATATCATCTCCCTCTGGAAGCAGTCCTCCATTAGGGGCAACACGCGAGTAAAGTGCGAAAACGCACTCCGACAGTTTACTGAGCTTTACGCCTGAAAGCTCATCGGCTGTTACAAACAGTACTGCATAAATATATCACATACGGTGCACCGGCTTGTACTACTTGTTTGTTTATCTTAAATCTTTCAAAGAACTCTCATTTATATTTTACCATCGTTTCCGAAAGCGGATGCAAAGGTAAGAGATTTTATCGTAACCACCAAATGTTTTCGAAAGTTTTTTTTGAAAAAGTTTTTTTTCGAAACTTCCATAAAAGGCGGGACGTCCATCCTCCCCAGGTCTTATCCGTTCTCGCTCCCTTAGCCCCGCTAAGGTAAGATACTGGGTGCAGACCGCTGTCAAGGAAAACTCTCCTACGTTTGTTTCACCAAGTCAGTCACACACTGTCTGAAGTGCCGCATCTCTCTCGATTGCGGATGCAAAGGTAGACCTTTTAACGATAACCAGCAAACATACGAAGGAAAAATTATCCGGATTTCCTGAAACTTTTTTGTAATACTCTGAATAACAGATGTGTTACAAAGCATGTTTTTATAACGGAGGACACGGAAGGAAAAAGACAGACACATTATAATATTCGCACGCGCGTATAAGGACGGAAAAAGGAAGGGACCCATACGAAAACAGCAGACGGAAAACAAGAAAAGACGGAAAAACGGAAGGCAAACTTGCAAACTTGCAAAACTTGCAGCATCTCCACACACACACGTGCGCGTACATTATAATGCAACAAAATAATATGTTCCAGAATTCCACTCTATTTCTTTATTGTGATCTGTGAATGATCTGATCTCCTCCTGTTTTCTTGTTCACGTTTTTTCTCTTTTGCGAAATATATGCGTCTTGATGAGGAGATTTCTTTAAAAGACCATTACTACAGCCAGTGCCGGCTGAAGAACAGCAGCTGGCAGGTCTTCTGGCAGGACAGTGCCTCGGAACAGGATGCCATGCCGTGCGTCTTCATACAGTTCATATGTTCCGAAAGGTTAGTAACATGTGTTCCGTAAAGTTAGTAACGTGTGGCCCTATACGTTACTAACATACAGGCCTGCACGTTAGTAACGTGTTCCATTTAGATTGATAACGCGTTATTCCTCATGCCGACAGCTTGTTCTCCCCAGGATTGTACAAGCTGTACCAGCATGATTGGCGGAAGGCCCGGCCTATACAAGTACCTGCTGAAGATTCGGGCAGTCATCCCTTTGCCACCTGTGTCTGTCCGATTCCGGTTTCTGTCTTCCGCTTTCCTTTTTTCTTCTTATACGGTCCCTCCTCTTTCCACCAAAGATCCTGTCACATCTCTCCCTTTTCCCCGCTCCACTTTCTGTGCTCCGTCATGCTTTCCTCCATTTCAGCTCTCCCCTGCATCGTCCGTTTGTCCTCCTCCAACCCTTGCTTGTCACATTCTCCTTATGTTCTCTCATTTTTCCACATTATAATGTACGCGCACGTGTGTGGGTGTGGAAGTGCTGCAAGTTTTGCAAGTTTGCAAGTTTCATCCCCACTTTATATCATAAAGGGAACTGAAAATAAATAATATTCTGGCATTTAGTCAATGCCCCCATAAACTATATAATTTTTTATTGCTATATTTGTCCTCATCAAATCATCAAAATGAATATAACTTCTACTATCATAACAGCTTCGGACGGAACACCCCTCTCCTTATATGATGTATGCCGGTTCCTATCCAAGCAGCAATGGAAACACATATTAAAACAATTGAAACAAGAAGGAATACATATAGAAAGAATAGAAGCTTATGAATATCCGGAAGTTCGAGACATCAAACATCTATTTATACGCTTTGAAAAAGAAAAAGAAGACACTCCTTTTTATTTACTGTCTCCGGAAATATTCTCTAAACTAACCAACGCGATAATACAAGAATACTCTTCAAATATAAAATAAAAAAAGTTGTACAATCCATTAAATTAGGATGAGATGAAAAACATCAACAGTCAAGGCAATGAAATTACAATTATTTTACCACATAAGAAAATAGATTGTATATCCTCCCATCATGAACAATTCAATCAAATCATCCATCAATCCCATATCATAATTACAGGAAACAACAATCATGTTTCCATGCATTTCGATTCAGAAGAGAATGTTGAAAAACTACTTCTTAACGAAGGTTTTCTATTGATTATCAAGGGAAACAATAACACGGTTAATTTAGGAACAATCATTTTACGCTATTCCAACATACTAGGGATGAGTGGACTAAAACTCATCATCGGCCAGTTGCCCGGTTTGGGAGCTGGTGTTTCAAGAGTTGCCAATAATTGTAGAGTTGATATAGGTAATCGTGTAGTTATCAATGGAGTTACTTTATATTTACAAGAAGATAAATCAAATGTTAGCATAGGAGAAGACAGTCAATTAAGCTGGGGCATTGATATTTGGTGTACCGACGCACATACTATAACAAATTTAAAGGGAGAACCGATTAATTTTGCTCAAAGTATAGAAATAGGCAAGCATGTATGGGTAGGGAAAGATGTAAAGATCGGTAAAAATACAAAAATACCCGATAACAGTATTGTGGGTTGGGGAAGTATTGTAACCAAAGTATTCAACGAACCGAATATAATATTAGCAGGTATCCCTGCAAAAATTGTAAAGAGAGGTATAAATTGGGATCGTAGATGTATTAATAAATACTTACTAGAATAGTATTTAGGGTGTCTGAAAAGATAGCTAGTCAGACCCCCGATTTGATAACTATTCCGTTAGAACTGGAAATAAATAAACGGCTGAATATCACTGCTCTTTATCTGGATAACCAAATAAATCAGTACTACCAACAATAATGCCTTTCCCAATAAAGGTAATTTTACCACTCCACGACAACACGCATTCTGCCAACTATCAGGAGCAAAATGTAGCAAATACCCTATTCCCATCAAAACAAACACTTTCCAATAACCTTCTATCAGCTGCATGAATACCTCGGGATGGAAAGCTGTACATATCTGCTTCAACATAACAACCGAAGCTTCAAAAGTCGTATTACGGAAAAATATCCAGCAGAAACAAACAAAATTGAAAGTAATAAGAACTGCAAAAAATTTACGAATGCCCTTACTGGTAGCCGTCTTAGGCTTATGCAGCAAGTTACGCCAGAATTTCTGTGCAGCCAGTGCTATTCCATGAAATCCTCCCCATATCACAAAATTCCAAGATGCACCATGCCACAAACCACCTAACAACATAGTAAGGCACAAATTAATATAAGTACGTACCTTCCCCTTGCGGTTTCCCCCCAATGAGATATAAAGATAATCCCGCAACCATGTAGAAAGAGAGATATGCCAACGATGCCAGAAATCGGTTATACTATCGGCTTTATAAGGCGAATTAAAATTCATAGGGAAACGGAAACCCAACAGCAAAGCAAACCCGATAGCCATATCACTATATCCGGAAAAGTCACAATAAATCTGTAAAGCATACCCATATACACCAAACAAATTCTCAACCCCGGAATAAAGAGCCGGATTATCAAAAATACGTTCCACAAAATTTACACTGATATAATCGGAGATTACAGCTTTCTTGAATAATCCGCTGATGATAAAGAAAACACCAGTGCCAAACATCTCCGAGGAAACAAACAGCGGTTGCCTGATTTGAGGAATAAAATCGCGGGCACGTACAATAGGCCCCGCTACCAGCTGCGGAAAAAAAGACACATAAAATGTATAATCCAGCAACCTGTTCAAAGGAACCAGCTCACGACGGTAAACATCTATGGTATAACTTAAAGACTGGAAAGTGAAGAACGATATTCCCACCGGCAAGAAAATATCCAACGGCTGGAATTTCCCATTCCACAAAGGAGCCAGTATCTGATAAAAGAAATTGGTGTACTTGAAATAACAGAGCAATCCTAAATTTATTCCCAAACTTGCCAGCAGCAAAACCCTCCGTTTCCATTGAGTTTCGGTATTCGCCATACGCCCTGCCAGCAAGAAATCCGTCACTGTCACCACCCCCAGCAAGAAAAAATAAAAACCGCTACTCTTATAATAAAAATAATAAGAAAACAGCGTTACAAACAGGATGCGTGCCGTATCCTTCTTCTGCAATAACATATAAATCAGGCTAAAGCCTAAAAACAGAAACAAAAACAAGCCGCTGCTAAAAATCATCGGTTGCTTGGCATTATAAGTCAATACCTCAGCCAGTTTACTCCAATCCAGTTGCCACATATTCATTATACGCTTTAATCAGTGCCTGATGTAATAAATTACCTTGTAAACGATATCCATCGGGAGTGAAATGAATGCCATCCGCACGAAGCATGTGGTGCTTCGTCCAGTTACGACAAGCATCTGTCTTTCCTCCTACTATATTATACATATCCCAAACTGCCATTTTATTCTCTTGTGCATACTCCTTTATAATACGCGCCGCCGTTACGGTTCTCGGATTAATGGTACGTGCACGACGACGTCCCACGTATGCTCCGGGAGGTGTAGTCAGTAAAAAAGCCGCTTCAGGACAGGCTGCTTTCAACATACCCAACAGTCTGCCTATCTGCATTTTGTGAGCCTGAGCCAGATAACGGCGGCTATGTGCCTCATTGGTTCCAAAAGAAACAATAATCAGATCGGGATGCAAAGAAGCTATTTCTTTTATTTTTTCATCATCAGAAAAAGTAACAGAAGTAGCTCCATTAATGCCAATCATATGATAAACAATACCCGGTTCGCCCGTTTCATGTGCCAACCCACCGGTACGATATGAAATAACATCAGGATAAACAGCCTCAGCACCAAAATCATGTTCCAGACGACGACGGGTTATTAATGGATAAAGATGCCCCCGCACATGAGAATCACCTATATGGACTATCCGTACCGGTCCTGTCATATCATTCAACTTTTGAAAGAAAGGAGAAAGCGAACGGTTCTCATCTTCTATCACATTATCCAAAGAATGAGTAAAACTCGCCGGAAGTGAATCATGTACTGTTATCAGCCGCATACCCCGATGCATTTCCTTTGTTTCACCGGGTATGCGAAGCGGCTCCAACGGCCGGGACAATGCCGGAATAGCATCCTGAGCATAAAGACATGGAAACAGCAAGAACAGGAACAATACCATTGCTATACCGGACAGACCAGGAAATCTGTTATTCCTCCTCATAAGCTTTCCGTCTTTCATATTGCTCTTTGCCATACATCAATGTTTCAAATAAGATACCTGCCAAATGCTTGCCTCCCTTAAAATTGATATGGGTATAATCAAGATTCGCCATTTTTTGCCCGATCATATCGACAATGCTTCCTTGACCTCCCATTGCCTCATACATATTCCAAAAAGCGATATGGCTATCAGCCGCAATGGACTGTTGATAACGGATAAGATTCTTGACTCCGGGCATGGTGCGGAGATCTCCATTCTCGTTTTTATATTCACGGTCACCCACACTGACCAGTAAAATGCTGGTTTCAGGAAAAGCTGTCTTCAAATGTTCTATCACCGAAAGCATCCCTTTCTTATAGCCATCGTATTTTACTCCCCGTTCCGTAGCCACATTCAAACCATATTGGACCACAATCAAATCGTATGGACGAAGACGTTGGAAATCGCAAAGCGTATGTAAAGGAATACTACGTAAATGAAGCCCACTGCTACCACGTACGCTAAAATTATCCAAAGATATTCCCTGCCTGCCGTCCATAGCCACTCCATAGAAAGTAACAGAATCAGCTTGTTCCACACTCCACCGTACTTGTCCTATCCTTCCTCTCACCGAAACAGCCTGCACACCTCCTGTTCCTACTTCCTCATGTAACTCTCCTTCCGCAGCATTATTCACTTTAGAACGGACAGCGGCAAAACCTTTATTCAGGAAATAAAAAGTAGAAACCTCACAGGTATCCAGTCGGGAAGCGTATTTACTCTGTCCTTTCAACTGTACATAAGCACCTTCACGAGAAAAAAAATAATGTCCGGAAATATCTTGCTGCATTTTATCAAAACCAACGGAGTCATTGGATGAATGACTGCTCCATCCCCCAAAAGTATGGCGTACCGTAGGACGGTAACCGCTGATGGAAGAGGTTACAGGAACATATCCCACTCCGCAACCACCAAATTCTTGTTGAAGCATTTCGCGCAAATCGGCAGTAAAAATATCAGCTTCTATAAAAGAATCACCGAAGTAAGCGATACGCACAGGGCGTTTCATGGTTTTCACTTTGGAAAGTGCCTCATAAAAATGTTTCATTCCCCGCATGGTGGAATCCGAATAATCCTCAATACAGGTAATACCCGTTTTACATGTATCCACAAAAATAGGTTTTACAGGAGGAGGAAGGACAATGGTGTCGGAATCACATACTTCTTCTTCCACATCCGGACGGATATCAGCCAGCAGGTCCACCTTGCGCAACGGTTTGCCGCCCACCGACATGGAGGGGAGGAAATACAGCCCCATTAACACTCCTACTACAATAAGAGTGAGAAGAAAAGTGGCCGGTATATAGTTTTTCATATTGCTATATTTGTAAATTAACCGCAAAAGTAGTGATTTTTTAGACGGAGTACTTCATGATAGAGGCTAAAAAAAGAAAAAAGACTGCGCCAGAAAGAGGGCAACAGTCTTTTTCTTTAATGATGAAAAGACAGATTCAAATCGTCTTTTCTATGTTCCACACAAAAGCACGTAATCCCAATTGTTCGGTTTCCTTATCCATTTTATGCAAAGCGTCCAATAAAGGCTCCACTTTGGTATCATCTACCACTGTCATAATGGCCGAGCACATACTGGGCCACGCGTGACTGCCATAATGCGGTTCTCCTTTTACAGAGCCGCGCCCCTGCAACTGCTGCCAATAACTGAATCCACGACAATTCTGACGGTCCAACAACGCCAGAATACGTTCGTAAAAAGCTTGGTCGAAAGTGATGAAAACTGATTTCATTATTCCATTTTTTATTTTAAGTTCTGTCATCCGGTCTCCTATTCATTTCAATCCGGATAACAACTATATTAATTATTCTTTTTTGCCTTTGGTCATCTCCGTCTTATGTGCTTGATAATAGTCATTCAGTTCACGGGAAGCTTTCATCTTCTTACGGTTACGCTTGATACCTGTACCCGCAAATGAACAGTAGAGCACCGGAACCAAAATCAAGGTGAGCACGGTAGATACAGTCAAACCACCGATTACGGACACCCCTAAAGGCTGCCACATTTCAGAACCTTCCCCTCCTCCTATCGCCATCGGCACCATGCCCAGAATAGTGGTCAAAGTGGTCATTAAAACCGGACGTAAACGACTACGACCCGAAACAACGACCGAATGAATAACAGACATACCCCGCTCACGACATAAGGTAATGTAATCAATAAGCACGATACCATTCTTCACTACGATACCAATCAACATGATACCTCCCAACAAACTCATGACATTCAATGTAGTCCCCGTTCCATACAATGCCATCAATACCCCACTGAATGCAAACGGAATAGAGAACATAATGATAAACGGATAGGTCAGAGACTCAAACTGGGCAGCCATTACAATAAATACCAATATAATAATCAAAACAGCCAAAGTTCCCAGATCGCTGAATGAATCCTGCTGATCCTCATAAGACCCTGCCACCTGGATACTGATACCGCCAGGTAAATCCATCTTATCAATAATAGACTCACCCGCTGCCACCACACTACCTAAAGGCGCACCTGAAATCACAGCAGATACTGTTACAATACGTTCACGGTCTTTACGTTCAATAGTAGGAGGAGCTGAACGCTCCACTACCGTGCCGATATCTTTCACCCGAATCGCTTTACCTTCATTGGTATAAATCAGAATATTCTCCAAACTTTCAATACTGGTACGGAACTGGGGAGCATAACGCACCTTGATATCATATTCGTCACCATCTTCCCGATAGTAAGAAGATAAAGCACCATTAACACGGTTACGCAGATACAAAGCTGCTGTAGAAAGATTCAAACCATGTAAAGCCAGTTTTTCACGATCAAAATCCACCTGATATTCCGGCTGATAATCCTGACGGCTGATATTCACCTCAGACACACCGTTCACTTTCAATAAAGCTTCTTTCAATTCAGCGGCTGCCTTATCTGTTTCTGTAAAATCATATCCATAGATTTCAAAATCGGCAGTGGCCTGTCCACCCATGCCTCCACTGCTACCACCCAAGATAACCTGGGCTTTATCCAGTTCGGGATAGGCTTTCAGATCCTCACGCATACCATCGCAGACTTCTGCCAACGTAACAGAACGCTGATCGGGATTATAAAGGTTGATATTGAATGAAATGATATGGCTACCATTATCCTGAATAGAAGCCCAAGTATTATCCGCATCAGCCTGTCCCACAGTATAGTTACAGATACGCATCACCCCTTCATATTTCTTCAGCCACCTTTCGGTCAGCTCCTGGGCCAATGCCTGGGCACGCTCTACGCGAGCTCCGATAGGCAATTGTAATTGAACAGAAATACGACTGTTGTCTTGTGACGGAAAAAACTCTGTACCAATTCCTTTCGCACAAATCAGGCTCAGCAGAAAGAACCCGAAACAACCGGCAATAATGGTCTTGCGGTGACGGACAGCCCAGTTCAAACGTTTCTGATACCAGTTATCCAATCCATCCAACGCACGTTCTATCGGTTTGTAGAATGTGACAAACCACTTACTTTGTTTTTTTTGCAAGCGAAGCATCTGCGCACACATCATCGGAGTAAATGACAGAGCCGAGATAGTAGAAATAGTCATAATGACACACATCATCCAGCCCAACTGACGGAACAAAACTCCCGACATACCACTGACCATCGTCAACGGGAAGAATACCGCAATCATGGTCAATGTGGATGCGATAACAGAAATTGCCACCTCATTTGTTCCATGGATAGCTGCCTGTTTCGGCTCGGAGCCACGCTCGATATGGGTCGTTACGTTTTCCAAAACAACAATAGCGTCATCCACCACATTACCAATCGCAATAGAAAGGCACGACAAAGAAATAATATTCAGAGATCCCCCATCCGTGATAGCCAAATAAATAAAGGAGGCAATCAATGACATGGGGATAGTGATACAGATAATCACCGTAGCACGCCAACGACCTAAGAAAACAAATACCACCAAGACCACAAACAGAATGGCATACATAATAGTTTCCGTCAAACTGTCGATGGTATTCAAAATATTATCCGAAGTGTTCACAATAACCCCCAGTTTCACATCACTGGGCAGTGACTTCTGTAACTTAGGCAACTGCTCCATTACTTTCCGGGAAATGTTCACTGAGTTTGCTCCCGATTGTTTCTGTACAACAATCATGGCTCCCTGCACCCCGTTATTATAGGTTTCCTGAGCACGTTCTTCTACAGAATCGACTACCGTTGCCACGTCACGCAAATACACCGAAGCACCATTGCGTATACCCACTACGATATTCTCCATTTCTTTCGGGTCCTTGAATTCTCCTTCCACACGCAAGGAATAGGTATTACTGCCCACATCGAAAGTTCCACCCGGAGTATTCTTATTTTCAGCCCTGACAATGGAACTGATGGTCTCAATCGTCAGATCATATGCTTCCAGTTTGTTGGGATCACAATAAATATTCACCTCACGCTTCGGCGCACCGGCAATGGACACCGTTCCCACACCGGGAACACGAGCCAAAGGATTTACTACATTATCATCCAATATCTTATACAGAGCCGGCTGACTTTCTTCTGCCTGAACGGACAACAGCAGGATAGGAATCATATCCGTACTGAACTTAAAGATAATCGGAGTATTGACTTCATCGGGAAGCTCCGAACTCACCATATCCAATTTATCACGCACATCATTAGTCAACACATCAATATCATAGCCATATTCGAATTCCAAAGTGATAACTGATATATTTTCTGAAGACTTGGATGTAATATGTTTCAAATTACTAACCGAGTTCAACGTATTTTCCAACGGACGGGTTACGTTGTTCTCTATATCGGAAGCACTGGCACCCTGATAAGATGTCATAACCATAATGGTATTGGTATCAATATCGGGATACAAGTCTACCGGAAGTTTCGACAATGAGAACAGACCAAAGATCGCTACGGCCAAAAAGCATAACGAGGTCATAATCGGTTTTTTAACCGCTCCTTCGTATAAACTCATGTTTGTTAAATTAAAAATTAAGAACTAAAAAATCATATATAGGTAAATAAATATGGAGTATTATCAACTAATTCTCAATTTTTAATTTACTGCCACTTCCACACCATCGGCCAAACGGGTCTGACCGGCAAGCACCACCTGCGAATTATCCTCCACCCCGGAAATCAATTCATATTCGGTTCCCATCCGACGTCCCAATTCTACTTTATTATAGGAAACCTTACCGTCTTTGTAGACATATACATAACGGTCGCCCGAACCGGCACGTTTCACAATAGCCTGATCAGGAACCACCACATGCCGCAATGTACCAAAGCTCACAGTCACACGGCCAAACATTCCCGGACGTATACGCTGACGGGTATTAGCCAATTTTACCTCTACAGGAAAAGTATGAGTAGCAGCATCAATAGTAGGATACACCAAACTAACTTTCCCTTCGAACTCCTCATCACCATACACATCAAATTTCACCTTTACGATCATACCTTTAGTCACTTTCGGGAAATAAGGTTCGGATACATTGATCAACAGTTTAACCGGAGTGATCTGTTCAATGACCAACACAGGAGTGGAAGCGGAAGAATATAAATCACCGTTATCAAAATTACGTGCTGTAACCACTCCATGAATAGGGCTTAACAACTGCGTATTCTCCAACAAATTATTATAGGAAGTACGACGTACATCTAAAGCTGTTTTTGCTGCATCCCATTCAGATTTGGAAGCTCCACCCACTTTGTACAGTTCATCCATACGTCTGAATTCCGTTTCTTCATTTTCTAATTGCAATTTCATTTGTTTCAGATTTGCCGCATCCATTTGTACTAATTTCTGTCCTTTGGATACATGGTCTCCCACTTCAACAAAAATACGGTCTATACGCCCGGGAGAGGTCGGAGCTATATTATTTTTCGCTTCCGCTTCAACAGTGGCAGTATATTCCTCTATCTGATCTACATCGCGGGAAGTTACGGAAGCAAGCCGGACTACCGGTTTGTCCTCCATAGCGGTATCAGCAGCTTCCTTACTCTCCGTTCCACCTGAACATGCCCCCAGCATAGTTACCACCAGCCAAGCTACGAATTGAAAATATTTTCTCATACTGTTATCTTTATGTTAATGTATTATTGTTCCGTTACTTCATCAATGCCTAAGACTAAATCCAAATCAGCTTTAGCTACCAGATAGTCATAGATGGACTGGTTATAAGTCAGTTGGGCCTCTGTTAAAGCCACTTCCGAACTATTCAATTCCAAGATAGTTCCTTTTCCAACTTCATATCTTTTTTCGGCAATAGTACGCCCTTTCTCCGCCTGAAAGACAGCTTCTTTATTACTTACCACCTGTTCCGTACTAGCGGCCATATTATCCAAATAACCGGTAGCTTGCATAGTGAGTTGCCGCTCTGTATTGATACGGTTCTCTTCCAGTTGTTTCATCTGGATACGGGTCTGTTTCAATTGAGTAAAATTACTTCCTTTGAACAAAGGAATGCTTAGATTCAGGCCGATAGTAGAATAGGGCCTCCAATCGTATTCCTTGAACTTGAAATTATCATTCATTGAAGTATACATATATTGGAAACTGGCAGAAAGGGTCGGCATAAAGTTGGTATACTGCAACTTCAGCGTCTGCTTTAATTGCAATGCATTCAGTTCCAATTGCTTCAACGTACTGTTATTTGTCAAATTGTCTGGACGAGGCATTGCCTGACGAGTAAACATAGACATTTCATAATCCTTCAGATTGCCTTCAACCGCTACCTTTACATCAGACTCCATTCCCATCAAGACCTTCAACTGCAAATTTGCCAAATTCACTCCGTTACGGGCAGACACCACGGTAGGTTTCAAGCTGCGCATCTGCACATCCGCACTAATCTTATCATATTCACTGACAGTCCCCTGTTCATATTTAGCTTTCACCACATTATAATTATCTTCACTCTGCTTATAACTTTTAAGCAGCACTTCATAACTGTCCTGTGCCAAAAGCAACTGAAAAAATGCCTTGGTCACTTGATTTACCATATCCAGACGTGAAGCACGTGATTTCTCTACCGCCAGGTTCACATCTGTACTTGTCAAACTGATACTTTTGTAAAGAGCCGGAGCAAAGACAGGCAGACTGACAGACAGACCACCACTATAAGTATTATCTGTACCGACTTCAATCACCTCTCCCATCATGGCGAATGACTGCTTTTTTATGGCTCGTGAATAACTGCCCACCAAACTGGCTTCTGGAAAAGACCGGCATAAGCTTCCCGGCGGGCTTCTTTCTTTAACAGGATTTCCTGACCGGCGACTTTAATGGTGGGATTGTCGCTCAATGCTATCCGGACTGCGTCCTGTAAGGTAATCCTCAATGTGTCTTGTGCTTGTGCACTTTGTATTGCTACATAAAGCAGCAAAAACAAGGTTAACGTAGGTTTGCAATAAAATTTCATTAACTATTATTCTTTATTTAGTGACTTATTTAATTTCTAACCATACTTATTATGTTCGTTTCCTTTTAAATTCAATAAAAAATTATCCACAATCTTCAACCCCTTTTCAGTGGAAATGCCACGCATATGCATAAATACAACTGTTTCATAAATTTCACCAAGCGAATAGGACTTGCATATTTCCGAATGCAACAACAAATCCATCTGCTCACATACCATAGCGCGTACAATATTATAATTTACATCATTTCTAAAAATGCCTTGTTCCACTCCTTTGCGATAAAATTCCATAGCCGAATCCAAATTCTCCTTCCGGCTTTCGTCAATGTAACGCATTACCTTGGGATATTTCTCAATATCCTCAAAGAATTTCCTGTTTGTATTCTGAAAATCCTGGGCACTTCTTTGAAAAAACTTCAAGAGGACTTCCAAAACATTCTCTGCTTTGGAAGCCACTTGAGTCATATATTCCTGCATCTCCTCCCGATGTAACTTCATGACATCAAGTAATAAATCCTCTTTGTCATGAAACAATTCATAAAGCGTACGTTTAGATATAGATAATCCGGCAGCAATATCATCCATTCTCACTGTTTTGACACCTTTCTGGGCAAATGATTTCGCTGCTGCCAAAACAATGTGTTCCTTCACTACCGTTTTATCCGTTCTTTTTTTCCTGACGCTATTCATTCTTAACATAAAGGGAGACAAAGATACATTTATTTTATAATACCCAACTTAGAACTTCTGACAAACTCTAGCAGATGTACAATTTCAGGACTAGACGGAACCTGTTCTTCAATACGACGCAATGCATCCTCTGTAGATGTATTCACTTTATACAATATACGGAAAGCATGCGCTATATGTTTAATAACCGTTTCCGAAAAACCTTCATGTTGCAACACGGTGGTATTGATGCTGTAAAAAGCCGTAGGCTCATGGGCTGCCACACAATAAGGAGGAATATCCTTGGTAAAACGACACCCGCCCTGTACGGCGGCATAAGTCCCCAAACGAGTCTTTCCCTGCATCAGTACATTGGAAGTAAGAATAGCATAATCCTCGACTACACAACAACCTGACACCTGCGAACCGTTACCAATAATACAGTTATTACCGATGGTCACATCATGTGAGATACGTGCTCCCTGCATAATAAAGTTACCGCTTCCTACCACAGTCTCATCTCCGGCGAAAGTGGCACGAATAATTACCGCATTCTCACGGATGGTATTATTGTCACCGATTTCTGCGGTTGTTTCCTCTCCACGAAACTTTAAATCTTGTGGAATCGCTCCGATGACTGCTCCTGGGAAAATGCGATTATTATTTCCAATACGTGAACCATATAAAATGTTTACGTTGGGCATAATTGTATTATTGTCGCCTATCACTACATTCTTGTCAATAAATACAAAGGGACCTATTTCGACATTTTCTCCTATTTTAGCTTCTGGATGTATGTATGCTAATGGGCTAATCATATTTTTTATAAGAAGTATTAAGTATTAAGAGTATAAATTGCAGGGATGAAGAATTCAGTCTAAATGTATTAGATAGAATTCTTCATCCTTGTTTATGTATCGTTTTTATTTGTTTTTCACTATTTGTGCCATGAATTCAGCTTCGCAGACAATTTTTTCGCCAACAAAGATATAGCCTTTCATAGTAGAAATTCCTCGGCGGATAGGTGCCATTAATTCTACACGGAATATTAACGTGTCACCCGGAACAACTTTCTGCCGGAACTTAACATTGTCTATTTTCAAGAAATAAGTAGAATATTTTTCCGGATCATCCAAAGAGTTCAATACCAGCAATCCTCCGACTTGTGCCATTGCTTCTATTTGAAGCACACCAGGCATGACCGGTTCGTTAGGGAAATGACCAACGAAGAACGGTTCGTTGGATGTTACATTTTTTATACCAACGATATGGTTTGCTCCAATGGCGATAACTTTATCTACTAATTGGAATGGATAACGGTGAGGAAGTAATTCGCGAATGCGGTTTACATCCATGATTGGTGCTTCGTTGCAATTATATACAGGTGCTTGAATTTCATGCAAACGAATTTCCTTGCGTATCTGACGGGCAAACTTGTTATTGATTGTATGTCCCGGACGGGTAGCAATGATTCGTCCTTTAATAGGTTTTCCAATTAATGCCAAGTCACCGATAATATCAAGAAGCTTATGACGTGCAGGTTCGTTAGGCCATACCAATGGAATATGGTTGATATATCCCAATTGGCTTGCATCCATATGAGGTACTCCCATTACATCTGCCAGCTTATCGAAGTTCTCTTGTGTCATTTGCTTTTCGTAAATGACAATCGCATTATCCAAATCGCCTCCTTTAATCAGACCAGCATTAAGCAATGGTTCGATTTCTCGAACAAAAACAAAAGTACGTGCCGATGCTACTTCTGCTGGAAAATCTTCCATATTCTCTAAAGTAGCATATTGGTTGGTAAGTATTTTTGAGTCGTATGAAATTAGTGTATTGACACTAAATTTATCATCTGGAAGTACGGTAATGGATGAACCGGTAGCTTCATCACGGAACTCAATCTTAGACTTGATTATATAAAAATCTTTCGGCGCATTTTGTTCTTCAATGCCAACTCGTTTGATACATTCTACATATGCTTTGGCACTTCCGTCCAGAATTGGAAATTCCGGACCGTTAACCTGAATCAAGCAATTGTCTATGCCAGCTGCATAAAGTGTGGCCATGGCATGTTCTACGGTACTTACTTTTACCCCGTTTTTCACCAAGACTGTACCGCGGGTTGTATCAACTACATTTTCAGCTACTGCATCAATGATGGGCTGATCATCTAGATCTATTCGCTGAATTTTATACCCGTGATGTTCTGGGGCAGGATTGAATGTAACTGTCAGTTTGACTCCTGTGTGAAGTCCTTTGCCATTCAGTGAAAAGCTGCCTTTTAAAGTTTGTTGTTTCAACATGGGTTTATTTATTAAGTTGTTTTTTTAGTTCTTCAATTTCCTTTTGTAATCGGTTTAGTTCAGTGTACATCTCTGGGAGTTTCTTGAATATTGCAGATGAGCGAGCAAATTGCTTCGGTTCAATAGCTGGATATCCCATTAAAGTACTTCCGGATTTTGTGTTACCCGGTATTCCAGACTGTGCTCCAACGTTTACATGGTCACCTACTTTTATGTGTCCGGCAACTCCAACTTGTCCTCCGAACATACACCATTCTCCTATTTTTGCAGATCCGGCAACTCCAACTTGTGATGCCATCACGGTATGGCTGCCGACTTCTACATTATGTGCTAATTGGATTAAATTGTCGAGCTTTGCTCCTTTATGTACAACTGTTGCTCCCATCGTAGCACGGTCTACACATGTATTAGCTCCAATTTCTACATTATCTTCGATGATAGTGATACCTATTTGGGGGATTTTTTCATAACCTTCAGGTGATGGTGCAAAACCAAATCCGTCAGCTCCGATAACCGCCCCGGCATGTATAATGCAATTGTTCCCTACGCGACAGTCATGATATACTGTTACTTGAGGATATAAAATAGAGTTTTCTCCAACTCGGGCATGTGCTCCAACTGTTACTTGCGGATGTATATAGGTATTATCTCCAATTTCAGCTCCGTCTTCTATACAAGCAAAAGGGCCTATATAAACATTCTGGCCAATTTTTGCACTAGGTGAAATTGAAGCCAATGGATCGATGCCAGTTTTTTTCGGTTTGCTCATTTCATATAAGGTCATCAGCTTTGCCAGACTTTCGTAGGCATTCTCTACTTTAATCAGAGTTGCTTTTACCTCATGTTCAGGTGTGAAATCTTTATTGACCAATACAATGGACGATTGAGTCTCATATATGAAATGCGTATATTTAGGATTTGATAAGAAAGATAATGCACCTGGGATACCTTCTTCTATTTTAGCAAAAGTGTGTACAGTGGCATTTTCATCTCCCACAATTGTTCCTTGGATATATTCTGCAATTTGCTTGGCTGAAAACTCCATAATTGATGTTTTTGTTCTTTTTTTACTTTAATAGTTTGAGTTTTGGAATGTCTTTAAAACTACATCCACGTTGTTAATTATGCAAATTACGTATTTTTTTTTTATATATCCGTGTAAAATGTAAATTATTTATCTGTATCCTATCGGAAAAGTGTTCTTTTTCTCTGATTTATAAAATAAAATACTGCCTTCCATGTATAAAAACGGAAGACAGTATTTTAGATTGATTTAACAAATTCTCCTGATTTAGTAGCAGGAAGTTATTCTTTGGGAAAGATCTTATTATAAGATAGCTTTCAGTAATTCACTCATTTGTTGCTGTACTTTATGAGCCTCTTCTCCTGCTACTTTTGCAAAGTTTTCAGTTTTATCTGCATAGATAATAGCTCGGCTGGAGTTGACAATCAGACCACATTCTTTGGTCATTCCGTACTTGCATACTTCTTCGAGTGAGCCTCCTTGTGCACCGATTCCCGGAACCAATAAAAAATGATTAGGAACAATCTTACGAATATCTTCGAACATACGTCCTTGAGTGGCTCCAACAACATACATCATGTTTTGATCATTAGCCCATTCTTGAGATTTACGAAGAACCTTTTCAAAAAGACGTTCACCTTCCGGATCGGCAGTCAACTGAAAATCGTGTGAACCTTTGTTGGATGTAAGTGCAAGCAAAATAACCCATTTACCTTCATAAGTGAGGAATGGAGTCACGCTGTCTTCTCCCATGTAAGGAGCTACAGTTACAGAATCAATGTTAAGCTCTTCGAAGAATGTGCGAGCATACATGGCAGAAGTATTACCTATATCTCCTCGTTTTGCATCAGCAATGATGAACTGGTCAGGATAATTTTTCTTAATGTATTCTACAGTCTTTTCGAATGCGATCCATCCTTTTACTCCCATACTTTCATAGAAAGCCAGATTGGGTTTATAAGCAATACAGTAAGGAGCTGTAGCATCAATAATAACTTTGTTGAAAGAGAAAATAGGATCTTCCTCTTTTAACAGATGTTCTGGTATCTTTTTGATATCAGTGTCCAGTCCTACACACAAAAAAGATTTTTTGTTTTTAATGTTTTCGAATAATTGCTGTTTGTTCATATCTATAGGGTTTTAAATTATTTGCTGAATAAATAACCGTTTATACTTACTTGTGTATGTTTTTTGTTGTTTTCTGTGGTATTCTCAACCAAAAATTCGGTGAGGTAAAATATTTTTCTATTTGAGTTGCATTTCAATTCAGCCGGAGGCATTTCTCCATATTTATATTGGTTAAGCTTCTCAAGGGTCTGGTAGCTTATGTACACAGTGTCGTTCTCTTGTTGTAACGGTATGGCCAATATTTGTTTTTCGTATTCGTCATTAGTTGAAACGTAGTATTGGTTCACGTATTGTAATTTATCATATCCGTCAGGGATGTTTATAAAAGCTTCTGAGGCTGACTTTCCAGAATAGGAAGTCGTACCTTGAGTCTCTCCTTCATTTTTGAACTCTGTACGGAGCATATATAATGAAACGTTTTCGTCAATCCATTGTGCTATGCTTTCTTTACCAAACCATTCGTAAAGATAAATAATTTTTTCGTTAATAGATTGTGCTTTTGCAGAAGAAAAATTCTTTAGCCATTGGGTGTACTCTTCATGAGAAAAAGGAAGTTTTTTCTGTTGAGTATTCTGAATCTCCTTATTAATTTCGTTTTGAATGGTTTTTTGTGTGATACTTGAGTAATTGACCGGTAGAATTGAAGTCAACAGAAAAATTATAGAAAAAGAAACAGGAATCCAATTGATTCTTTTGGCCTTAATCAAAATCAGAGTTATGCATACAAAGTAGCACCAGACGTTGAGTGTGATTAAATACAGGCGGTTGATTGTCACTCCATAATCATTAAATCGCCGGATAATGCCTATAGTCATTAAGCAAAGCAGAGGCAATACAAATGCAGGAAGCCAGCGGGCTATTAATTCATCCATGCGCTTGCCATGTGCCATTCGAGTTGGATATAATCCGAATTCAATGGCAATACATCCAGTCATTAATGCAATGACCAGCCATGAAACCCATCCGATCGGAAGTTCCCAACTGGCTAGAATACGTAGCGCATAAATGTAAAGTACAATCAGATATCCTCCCGTAAGAGGAAGGAATAAATAATGAATTACATTATTTAAGAATGAATGTAATAAAGGGGATGTGTTATGTTTCTCTTGTCTGGAAGGTAATAGTCCCAGGAATAATAACAGAGGCAAACATACATTACATATGATAACGATATATAAATAATATCGGGTATCAATGTCTATGTTGAATAGTTTATGCAATGACAATACCAAAAGACTGATTCCGCAGCTCATCACACATCCTATCAAATTGGCTGTAATGCATGATGTAATACTTGATACTGCGAAATTCCAGCTCGGTATATCATTTTTCTCTTTTAGAAAAGAGAGGAAAAAGATAGAAAGTCCTATGGCCAGCAGTCCTGCTCCATGAGCAATTCCTATTTCAGTGAAAGACTTCTCATAAGAATAGGAGTATAAATAAAATGCATCGGCTATCAGGAGTGCATGTGCTCCTGTTTGAATAATACTTTTCTTTATCAAACTTTTGATTTCCTCACACCATAAATGCAGGGAAAGAGAAAGTAAGGTTCCTACCGATAGGTAGTATCCTAGTATCCAGTAAAGTTTCTTGTTCTCTGGCTGATCAGCTGCTACTAAATAACAGAGATAACAGGTTAAAGATAAAATAAAGAATAAAGTAATGGGAAAACGCTTCAGATTAATCTGGAGCGCCCCATTGAAGGTCTGAATTGTTTTTTGTAACCAGTGCCTTAGCATTTTAGTGAAAAATCAGCTATTACAACTCACTTTCTTTCAATCGTTCTGCATTCTCTGCAACAATCAGATGGTCGATGCAATCTTGGATATCTCCATCCATGAAAGCTGCCAGATTGTATATCGTATAATTGATACGGTGATCGGTTATACGTCCTTGTGGATAATTGTATGTGCGGATTTTAGCAGAACGGTCTCCTGTGCTGACCATTGTTTTACGTTTAGATGCAATGTCGTCGATATACTTTTGATGCTCTTTATCATAGATGAAAGTGCGCAGACGTGATAAGGCACGTTCCTTATTCTTAGGCTGGTCGCGGGTTTCTGTACACTCGATAAGAATTTCCTCCACAACACCGGTATTAGGATTTTTCCAATTATAGCGTAAGCGGACTCCTGATTCTACCTTGTTTACATTCTGACCACCAGCACCGCCGCTTCGGAATGTATCCCATTTTATTTCGCCTTCATTGATTTCTACATCGAACGGCTCTGCTTCGGGTAGTACAGCTACAGAAGCGGCTGATGTATGAACACGTCCCTGAGTTTCAGTAGCCGGTACACGCTGTACACGATGTACTCCTGATTCATATTTAAGAGTTCCGTAAACTTTATCTCCTGTTACCGAACAAATAATTTCCTTAAAACCTCCGGCAGCTCCTTCGTTTGCACTAGATACTTCCAGTTTCCAGCCTTTCGATTCGCAATATTTTGAGTACATACGGAATAAGTCCCCTGCGAAAATAGCGGCTTCATCTCCTCCTGTACCACCTCGTATTTCCAGAATAGCATTGCGATCATCTTGCGGATCAGCTGGAACCAGCAGAAGCTTAATCTCTTCTTCCAGTTGTGGAAGACGAGCTTCGCAAGCAGCTGCTTCTTCGCGAGCCATTTCTTTCATTTCAGGATCGTTCTCAGCCATCATCATTTTAGCCTCTTCTAATCCGTTGAGGCACTGCAGATACTCCTTGCGTGCCTGCATAAGATCTCCCAGTTCTTTATATTCTTTCGTCAGCTTTACATATCGTTTCTGGTCAGATATAACGTTCGGGTCGGTAATCAGGGTTGATACCTCTTCGAAGCGAGCTACTAATCCATCCAATTTTTCTAATATGGTATTGTTTTCTGCCATATTCCAAAGAGTGTTAGTTTATTAATTCTCTAATATATAATGTTGTTATTTTGCAAAACAAAAGCTTACCATAGTCTGCCATAAAATAATTGTTCCTGAATGAAATAGTCATCGAATAGATATTTTTGTTAAGATGGCTATTGTAGAACTTTATTATTTATGACTATGGTAAGCTTTCTTATTAGTTAGTATTTGAATTCTCCAAATTCACTATGGATAATCAGCTCTTTATGATCGCTTTCTTCAATACGTCCGATTATCTGAGCATCGATGTTGAATGATTTGCTGATTTCGATAACCTGCTCAGCATGTTCCGGTGACAAATAAACTTCCAGACGGTGTCCCATATTGAATACCTTATACATTTCATCCCAGTCGGTTCCACTTTGTTCTTTGATAGTGCGGAACAATGGAGGTACAGGGAAGAGATTGTCTTTGATTACGCGACAATTGTCTCCAACGAAATGCAATACTTTAGTTTGTGCACCACCTGAGCAGTGAACCATACCATGAATTTGCGGACGAAGAGCATCCAGCAATTTTTTAACAACAGGCGCATAAGTACGGGTAGGAGAGAGAACCAGCTTTCCTGCATCCAGCGGAGAGCCTTCTACTGCATCTGTCAATTTCAAGTTGCCGCTGTAAACCAATTCTTCTGGAACTGCCTTGTCGTAGCTTTCCGGATACTTCTCTGCAAGGTATTTAGAGAAAACATCATGACGTGCACTTGTCAGGCCATTGCTACCCATACCGCCGTTATATTCTTTTTCATAAGTAGCCTGTCCGTACGAAGCCAGACCTACGATAACGTCTCCCGGACGGATATTTGCATTGTCAATTACATCAGCACGTTTCATGCGGCATGTCACTGTACTGTCGACAATAATAGTACGAACCAAGTCACCAACATCGGCAGTTTCACCTCCTGTTGCATAAACACCTACTCCCATTTCTCTCAATTCGGCAAGCAATTCGTCTGTTCCGTTGATGATAGCCGAAATCACTTCACCCGGAACCAGCAGTTTATTACGTCCGATAGTTGACGATACCAAGATATTGTCTACAGCTCCGACACACAACAAGTCGTCGATATTCATAATCAAGGCATCCTGTGCAATTCCTTTCCAAACAGACAAGTCACCAGTTTCTTTCCAGTATAAATAAGCCAAAGACGACTTAGTACCGGCTCCGTCAGCATGCATGATATTGCAATACTCCGGATCACCACCTAGAATATCAGGAATAATTTTACAAAAAGCCTTAGGGAAAATACCTTTGTCAATGTTTTTAATGGCGTTATGCACATCTTCTTTCGATGCGGAAACACCGCGCTGCATGTATCGTTGATTGCTCATGAGATATTATTTGTTTGTTTTTGTTCAATTGAATGTGCAAAAGTACGGATTATTTTGCTTATGTCCTATCGTTTTTCTTGTTTTGTTACGTAGCTTGTCGTGAATGGCCGATTCATTTCCAGAGGCTGGCTTTCATTTCCATACCTGTCTACAGCTGTAACTGCCCAATATATCCGTTCTTGCCATGGAACTTCGGGACAGAAGATATACTGCGTAGAGTCTGTTCTTATTTCAATCAGGTTTGATGCCTGTGTGATATCTATCGGATAAGTATTCGAAGCATATATACGATAATATACCGGAACCGAGGAATTATCGGTAGATGCTTTCCAGCTTAACTTTACTCCTTTATCCAGCGGGATAAAGACGGGATTTGCCGGAACGGAAGGAGCTATGCTGTCTATCCATGTCATAGCAGGAATGGCAGCAGGTTGTGTGTAGAAATGCTCTTTCAGTTCATCGAACACTCCTTTTGTATTGTCAACCAAAAAACGATTGCGGAAGTAAGCCTGTCCGTCAAGTTTTATATTACGCAAAAAAGAGATTTGCCGTACCACTTCATCAAGCCGCCAGTTTTGTTCTTTGGGGTGGAGAAAATAAATACCTAACCCAGGGACAATCCATCGTCCGTTTTTATTTTCCTGCCAGTCGAGAGCAAACGGATAAAAATGATTTCCCTGAAAATACATCATCGGGAATAAAGCATCGTGTATTCCTTCTTTCAGCCATTGAAGTGCATCTTGGTAAACGACTTCATAGGCATTCCATCCCCTTGAGGGATAGCGTTTGGTATCGTTGTATTTTCCAACAGGAGAACTGCTTACCTTTACCCAGGGCTTTAGCGATTTTGTTTCTGTATAAATACGCCGCACAATGCGGGTGATATTATTTCTGCGCCATTGCTGTAAAGATTCTTTTTTGCCATATTTACGATACGTACTCTGGTCGGGAAAGTCTGATGCCCGTTCCGGGTATCGGATATAGTCGAGATGAATACCGTCTATATCGTAGCGGGAAACAATTTCGCGCACAATACTTGCAAGATAATTATCTGTTTGAGGGTTTCCCGGGTCCAGATACCATGTCCCTTTATATAGCTTGCAGATGGAGGGCTGTTTTCGTGTTACAGATTTTTTACCTAAAAGCTTAACCTGTCGGGTATTTCCTATAGGGATGGTTACAATCCATGCATGCAGTTCCATACCTCTGAGGTGACATTCTTCTATGGCAAATTTCAGTGGATCGTAGTTGGGATTTCCTCCTTCATGTCCGGTTAAGGATTCTGTAAACTGTTCTATGGCAGATGGATAAATGACATCTCCACGCAAACGGGTCTGAAACAATACGGTGTTGAAGTTTGCACGTTTCAGTGCATCAAGTGTCTTACATAATTCTTGTTTCTGAAGTTCGATAGTTTTGGCTGATGTTGCTTTATGCGAAGACCAGTCCAGTCCGCCCAATGTGGTGAGCCAGGTTGCCCGTATTTCATATTTGGGTTGAGCATATCCGGACAGGGGAATAATGAACCCCAAAATAACAATGTAAATAGTTATAAGTCTGTTGTACATAATTTCGTTTTTTAGTTTTGCAAAGATAGCAATATGTTCTTTTAAATTATTACTTTTGCACTCACTTAAATACTTTTTATTATGATAACTTTTAGTATAGCTTTAATTCTGTTAGTAGTCGGTTATTGGATTTACGGAGGTTATGTCAAGAAACTGTTTGCTCCCGACCCCAACCGTAAGACTCCGGCACTGACTATGACCGACGGGGTAGACTTTATACCTCTTCCTACATGGAAAATATTTATGATCCAGTTTTTGAATATTGCAGGTCTCGGACCAATTTTCGGTGCTATTATGGGAGCGCAGTTTGGTACAGCCTCTTATCTTTGGATTGTTTTCGGAACTATATTTGCAGGCGCGGTACATGATTTCCTGGCCGGAACTCTGTCACTTCGAAATTCAGGCGAAAGTCTGCCACAGATTATAGGACGATATTTGGGAAGCGGAACCCGAAAGGTAGCCTGTGTCTTTACAGTTCTGTTGATGATATTGGTTGGAGCTGTGTTTGTTTCAGGACCGGCGGAATTATTGGCTGGTATGACTCCCGCCTCTCTTGATGTTTATTTTTGGGTTGTTGTTATATTCCTATATTATATATTGGCAACGATGATGCCGATTGATAAGATTATCGGTAAGATTTATCCTTTGTTTGCCTTTGCTTTGCTTTTCATGGCTGTAGGAATTTTGGTTATGCTGTATGTAAAAAGTCCGGATTTGCCTGAAATGTGGAATGGATTTGGAACAAAATATGAACGGAATCCTATTTTCCCGATGATGTTTATTTCCATTGCCTGTGGAGCCATTAGTGGTTTTCATGCTACGCAATCTCCATTGATGGCACGATGCATCACTAATGAAAAGCATTGTCGTCCGATTTTTTATGGAGCAATGGTGACCGAAGGTATTGTTGCTTTGATTTGGGCTGCTGCGGCCACTTATTTTTTCCATGAAAACGGTATTGTAGATGAAGCAACTGGAGTTGCCTATTCGGGAGCGAAGGTAGCTACTGATATTTCGAAGGACTGGCTGGGAACCTTCGGGGGTATTTTGGCTATACTTGGTATTGTAGCTGCACCGATTACCAGTGGAGATACAGCATTACGTTCTGCACGTCTGATTGTTGCTGATTTCTTTCATGTAGAGCAACGCAGTATTCGTCGTCGTTTGCTTATCTGTATACCTATATTCCTTGTGACTATTGCATTGTTGTTGTACAGCTTTGGCGATGCAGAGGGTTTTAAGATTATATGGCGATATTTTGCCTGGTGCAATCAGGCTTTGTCTGTTTTCACACTGTGGGCAATTACTGTATGGCTGGTACATGAAAAGAAAAACTATTGGGTAACGCTTATTCCTGCTCTTTTCATGACGGCAGTATGTTCCACCTATATATTAATAGCTCCAGAAGGACTTGCCTTATCTGAAAGTATATCTTATCCTCTCGGTGCTGTTTGTGTGCTGATTGCAATAATCTGGTTTGCTGTCTGGTATAAAAAGGAGAAAAAACGTATTTAATTTTTTACTATATCCTTTGGTCAAAGGATAGCAGAGTCTTGCTGCTACTGATTAAGGATGATATGTCATCTCATATAGTCAGTTGCGGCAAGACTTTTTTCTTTATATCGGCAAGGCTTTTCTGACAGAGCTGGTGAATTGCTAAAAAGCCGTGGCAAAATATTTTTTCATGGCGTTTTTTTGTTACTTTTGCGACAATCAATTCTTAAAATATATTTATGGTGAAGAAATTATTATTTGTATTTATTTTACTGATAAGTTGTATCAATGCACATGCTCAATTCGAAGAAGGAAAATGGTATCTGAATACTTCTCTTACCGGACTGAATCTCTCGCATAGCAAATACGAAGGAACTAACTTTGGTTTCCAGGTTGGTAGCGGAGCTTTTGTTGTCGACAACCTGATGGTGCTGGTTAATTTCAAGGGAGAGTATGTAGAACACGGTATGGATGAAACAAGTGTAGGAGCCGGAGCAAGATATTACTTGTCTAACTGTGGCCTGTATGGTGGATTAGGCCTGGCTTATAAACATTTGTCGAATAGTGTAAATCGTAAAGATCTTGTCTGTCTGACTCCAGAGCTGGGGTATGCATTTTTCCTGAATGGGACGATTACCGTAGAGCCGGCTGTATATTATGACTTGAGTTTTTCGAACTGTTCGGAATACAGTAAGCTTGGTTTTAAGATAGGATTTGGTTTTTATTTCTGATTATATATCTGAATAGTGATGAAAAAAGTATTCATGTCACTCGCCTTGCTCGTTGGAGTTTCGGGGAGTGTATTTGCACAGAAAAAAGGGTTTGATTATAAGTTTTATGGTCAGGTACGTACAGATTTGTTCTATAACACCCGGTCTAATTCGGAAACTGTAGACGGATTGTTTTATATGTACCCGCTGGATGAAAATCTGGATCCGAACGGACACGATTTGAATGGAGTAGGTAATGGTAATTTTTATACGTTATATACTCGTCTGGGGGTAGATGTTACAGGCCCGATGTTAGGTAAAGCCAAGACCTCGGCTAAGGTAGAAGTTGACTTCCGTGGTTCGGGTACTACTTATTCGTTGTTCCGTATTCGTCATGTCTACTTTAATCTGGATTGGGGCAAATCAGCGCTGCTGGTAGGACAGACCTGGCATCCGTTGTATGGTGATGTTGCTCCTGAAATATTGAATTTGAATATGGGTGCACCTTACCAACCGTTTAGCCGTGCTCCTCAGATTCGCTATCGTTTTACTTCTAATAATTTTATGCTTACTGCTGCTGCTATCTGGCAGTCGCAGTACTTGTCAGTTGGTCCTAAAACCAATAAACCGGGAGAAACCTCTACCCGGAAAAGCCAGGAATTCATGAAAAAGAGCTGTGTTCCTGAATTTTATTTGGGGGTAGATTATAAACGTCCGGGACTGATAGCCGGAGCTGGATTGCATGTAAGTTCTATTACTCCTCGTACCCAATCGGAAACTGAAGACGCGGTTTATTTCGTAAATGAACGTGTAACAGGTATCTCCGGAGAGGCTCATGTGAAGTATACAAAGGAGAACTGGCTGGTATCCGCCAAAACTGTACTGGGAACTAATCTGACTCAGACAAGTACTGTGGGAGGATATGGAATAACCAGTATCGATGAGGTGACGGGAAAACAGCAGTACTCCCCGTTGCGTACATCTTCTACATGGGTGAATGTGGCTTATGGAAAGAAATGGCGTCCGGCTTTGTTCTTTGGTTATCTGAAAAATCTGGGTGCAACCAAAGAAGTTCCTTATGGTGCATTAGGAACAGGAACAACGCTCGACCAGTTGTTTACCGGTACAGCTGAACTTACTTATAATATTCCCCACTGGAAATTCGGGGCGGAGTATTCACTCTGTAATGCCTGGTATGGCGATGAATTTGATGCGAAAGCAAAAGCAATAAACTCTCATTCTATACTCAATCATCGTATAGTGCTGGTAGCTCTGTTTCAGTTTTAAAAAAAGAACGTGAATTTTTATATAAAACGTCCTGATGTTTTTGAAAAAAATTGCTCAATTTTTTTAGAAACATCAGGATGTTTTTTTATTCGTTGGTTTTTGTGATAAGCTATAATCTATGTGTCTGTTATGGTGAATTGTGGACCTTTTGTACGCCATTTATTAAATATTATCCATTTGAATGATATTGCATATTAAGTGTATTGTATTCCATTAGAAAAAAAACTTGTTTAGCTTAATTTGGTTTTCGTTGAATTTATCAAATTATTAAGTACTATGAAAATTGATTTATTTGGATTGCCAACAAAAACAATAGTTTTTTTATTGGGTTTTGCTACATGTAATATGGGATGTAGTGATGAAGTGGTAATAAAAGAAGATGTTTATGTGAAAGACACAGAGGGAGTTTTTCCTGATTATGGTGAAGTCTTAGCATTTCCTGGTGCTGAAGGGTATGGACGTAAGACAACAGGAGGACGTGGAGGTGAAGTGTATCATGTTACTAATTTAAATGATTCTGGAGAAGGCTCACTGAGGGATGCTGTAAGTAAGCCTAATCGTATTATTATTTTTGATGTTTCGGGTATTGTAAGATTAGAATCAGCTTTGGTTATTAATCAGCATAATTTGACGATTGCAGCTCAAACAGCTCCAGGAGATGGTATTGTTCTTTATGGGGATCGTGTATCTTTTTCAGGTGCAAAAAACCTTATTTGTAGATATCTTCGTATACGTATGGGAATGAATGGACCGAAGGGAAAGGATGCTGCAGGATTGGCTGATGGAACTGATATGATTTTTGATCATTTGTCTGTTACATGGGGACGAGATGAAAATTTTTCGATAAATGCTGGTGGTAAGGCAGATAATATTACCATTCAAAATTCAATTATAGGACAGGGGTTACAAAATCATTCTTGTGGAGGGCTTATTCAAACAGATGTAGATCATGGCATAACACTTTATCGTAATCTTTATATTGATAATAAGACCCGTAATCCTAAAGTAAAAGGATTAAATCAATTTGTAAATAATGTTGTATATAATTGGGGGAATGGAGCTGCCTATAATATGGGAGGAGATTCAGAAGGAGAGTCTGAAACAACCATAGAAGATAATTATTTTATTGTAGGATTGTGCAATAATTGGATGAATGTAAGAAATGAAGAGACTCAAGAAATAGAATTAAAAAATATTCCTGTGACTCCGACCCCTCCTTTTATAGGGGCAAATAGAGATTATAGGGCATATTTTAAAGGTAATTATTATGATTATAATAAGGATGGTGTTTTAAATGGTATAGAATTGACTGAAAATAATTATCCGGAGTTTTGTGAAAAAGAAACTTTTGATGAGGAAACAGGTAAATATTCTGGAATGCCGACTTTTTTATCTACTCCATCCATAAAACATAATTCCATATTAGGACAGACTTCTGCGGAAGAAGCCTATAAATGGATTGTAAAGTATGTAGGAGCTTGTCTTCCTGTGCGTGATGAAGTTGATGCCTATTTGATTGATGAATTAACTTCATTGGGTATAAAAGGCACAATAATTCAAGATGAGAGAGATAAAAAGCAATACCCATTGGGAGGACCAGGAAAAATTATGGAAGGTGAAAAAGCTCCAGATACTGATGGTGATGGCATGCCTGATTCTTTTGAGGAACAATATGGATTGGATAAAAATGACCCTACAGATGCTTCTATGATTGCAAATAATGGCTATACCAATATTGAAAATTATATTTTTACACTAGATGCTCAGATAAAATAAATTTATACAGAAATGAAAACATATATAAAATATTGTGCGTTTATAATGGCTGCTTTTTGCAGTTGCACAGAAGATAAGACTATAGTTGAGGAAATAATTCATAAGCAACCGGTTGCTTTTTCTTTTAATCAAGCTGTTGAAAAAGAATTACAGATTGATTTTAAGGCTGGGGATTTAATAGGAGTAAATGAACAAACTTGTACTATGTTAGCGAATGGGCAAATTAGTTTATATGAAATACCTGCAACTGCTGATTATATTGTTTACCATCCGTATGATGCTAAATTCTCAGAAAAAAATATTGAATTTAATATACCTGAACAGCAAGAGTTTGAAGAGAAAGGGGTTAATCCTGCTTCATTTCCTCTTTATGCTATTACTAATAATGAAGGTTTTGACAATTTAGTAATGAATCCTGTTTGTGGTAGTTTAAAAGTGACCGTACCGGCAGCTGATGAAGGCTTTACTTCGGTAACCTCTGTTACGATAAAAAGTAAAGAAGATGTGTTGGTTAATGATTTAGTTGTGAATCCTTCAACTAATGAAATTGTACAGAAAGGGGAAGGTTTCCATTCAGTAACTTTAAAAGGTAATATAGATTTGACTGAAGGTAAAGATTTATATTTTGTACTTCCATCTATAACTTTTAGTGAAGATCTTGAAATTGTTTTTCATTCAGTTAAGGGAGAAGGAACTGCGATTGTAAATGTAAAAGGTAAATCGATAGAAAAGGGAAAGATACTTTCTATATCTGTTGGAGCAATAAACTGGTTAGCCACCTCTAATTATTATGGAAAATCTAATTCCATTATTGTAGCTCCAGGTACGAGAACTGTTACAGTAGATTGTACACCATATTATACAACAGATATAAATTATTCTTATGAAAATATTCTGGCTGATAATGATAAGTTGCCTTTGTCTGCTAAATTATTATGGAATGATGTTTCAACAAATTTTGTTACAAAGGTAACATTAGCCGATGATAGAAAATCATTTCTTGTTGATTTAAATGGAGAATGTGGAAATGCTGTAGTTGCTATTTATGATAATATAAATCCAGATGCAGAAGAAGCGAATGTTCTTTGGTCTTTCCATATATGGGTAACAGAAATAAATAAACATAATTTAGGTACTAATATAAAAGGAAATAATTATATAGTTTTAGATCGTAATTTGGGTGCTGTATGTACTATACCAGGAGATACTAGATCTATTGGACTATTGTATCAATGGGGGCGTAAAGATCCATTTGTAAGTACTTCTGAATTTGGAATGAATACGAAATCAGTGTTATATAATCAGGATGGGGTTGTAAAAGAGAGTTCTCAAAAGTCGGATAATAGTAAAGGAACAATAGAATATGCTATAAAAAATCCGATGACTTACATTGTTGATGGAAATTCAAAAAGTAATACTTCTCAGTTGCCCTATCAGTATGCATACGATTGGATGCAATATGCAGATGATGCTCTCTGGGGAAATCCTTATGGGTATGAATTTCCTGATGCTTCTCTTTTAAAGAAATCTATTTATGATCCTTGTCCAGAAGGGTATATGGTTGCTCCCCGTGACACTTGGATGACTGCTGACAGTGAGAAACTTATATTTGATGATAATGGAAGTTGGGATGTTGCAAATCTGGGCTATTTATTAATTTATAATGGGCAAACAATGTGGTATCCTGTAACAGGAGTACGTAGTGCTAGAGGAGGAGGATTAACTGCTTGTAATGAATATGGTTGTTGCCTGTTTAGTTCTCCAGATGGAAATAAAAATGCAAAGGCTCCTTTTATAAAAATAATGAAAAGTGGAGTTGAAAAAAGTGCGGATAGAAGGGCAAATGCTTATCCTGTACGTTGTGTGAGAATTATAAAATAAAAAAACATCCTGACTTCTATAATAATTTTATATAGAAGTCAGGATGTTTTTTTATGCCTGTGAACCTGTTTCCATGTAAACGTACTATTTTATATGGAAAGATATACATTCAGCCTGTATATTTGCGTCTGTACTATTTGAATAATGAACAACTATTAAAAACACGATGAAGAAAAAATTCTATTGTCTATGTATGGGGATGTTACTGGGTATATCTTCGGTTGAGGCTAAAGTGACACTTCCTTCCATTATTTCCGACAATATGGTTCTGCAGGCACAGACCAAAGTCTGTATATGGGGTAAGGCTACTCCAGGTGAAAACATTTCGGTTGCACCTTCCTGGAATGAAAAAAGCATTAGCACTACGACTGGAAAAGACGGACGCTGGAGGGTATATATATCTACACCCAAAGCGTCAGACAATCACTCCCTGACAGTTAAAGGAGAAAATGTCATTACTGTACGTAATGTATTGATCGGTGAAGTCTGGCTTTGTACAGGACAGTCTAACATGGAGTTTCCCGTAGCCCATGACCCGAAGGTGAAGTGGAAAACCGGTATGCTGGGTGAAGCGGAAGTAATGAAAGATGCAGATTATCCCGAAATACGTTTGTTTCATGTAGAGCATCAGCTGGCTCACGAAAAAGAACAGGATGACTGTACTGGTAAATGGGTTGTCTGTTCTCCCGAAAATATACGTGACTTTTCGGCTGTAGGGTTTGTATTTGGAAAGAAACTGCATAACGAACTGGGAGTTCCTGTCGGGTTGATTCAGTCTACATGGGGAGGTACACATGCTGAATCGTGGACTTCTATGGAAGTAATGAAAGATGATACTTTATATAGTGATGTCCTTCAGCAGTTTGCTTTGAAAAATGTGAAACGTAATAAAGACTATTGTAAAGTACCTTCTACGCTTTGGAACGGAATGATAGCTCCTATTGCCGGATATACGGTAAGAGGAAACATCTGGTATCAGGGAGAATCTAATTCTATTCGCGCTGAAAAGTATCAGCAGGTTTTCACCAATATGATAAATTCCTGGCGTGAACGGTGGGGGCAATCAGACATGCCTTTCTATTTTATGCAGATAGCTCCTCATTACAGACAGCCGGCCGAGATTCGCGAAGCACAGTTGAAGACCTGGCGTGAGAGCGGACTGAAAAATGTTGGAATGGCGGTTGTGGTAGATGCTGCCGATTCTAAGGATATTCATCCGCGTAACAAACGTGTGGCAGGCGAGCGGCTGGCTGCATGGGCATTGGCAAAGCAGTATGGGAAAAACGTGGCCTATTCGGGACCTGTGTATAAAAAGATGAAGATTGATGGGAGCAGAGTGTTATTGAGCTTTGATTATACGGAAGGTGGCTTGAAAACCCTTGATGGAGGTGATGTAAAAGGCTTTTTCATATCCGGAGAAGATGAGCGTTTTTATCCGGCACAGGCTGTTATAAAAGGAAATAAGCTGGAGCTTACTTCAGACAAAGTAATGCATCCCGTTGCAGTGAGATATGGTTGGGGAACTTTCTTCCGGGTAAATCTTTGTAACGGAGCAGGTATACCTGCAGTTCCTTTCCGTACAGATTGCTTTGCTCCTGAAAAGGCTTCGCGGAAGTTTGCCGATTCAGAGATGCGCCGTTTCCCTCAGGCATGGCAGCTGGATCATGGTAAACGTCTTTTCTTCGGGTATGCTCAGGGGGTAGGATGCTGTGCGATGCTTGACATGTGGAAAGCTACTGGTGATAAACGCTACTTCGATTATGTAGAAGAGTGGGGGGATACGATAATCAACGATAAAGGAGAAATATATAAGTATGATATGGCTACTTATAATCTTGATTTTATCAATCCGGGAAAAGTTTTATTCGATCTTTATCGTGAAACACATGATGTTAAGTATAAGAAAGCGATGGACGTGTTGGTTAAGCAACTCGAACATCACCCTCGTACTTTAAAAGGTGGATTTTGGCATAAACTTGTCTATCAGCATCAGATGTGGCTGGATGGTTTGTATATGGCCTCTCCTTTTCTGGCTCAATACGGTGCGGAGTTCAATCGTCCGGATTTAATAGATGAGGCGGTGAAACAGTTCAGACTTTGTCATGAGTATACGTATGACGCTCGGACCGGATTGTATTATCATGCCTGGGATGAAAGTAAATCTCAACGTTGGGCTAATCCGGAAACGGGACATTCGCCTAATTTCTGGGGACGCAGCATTGGCTGGTGGTTTATGGCTCTTGTGGATGCTCTCGATTATATTCCTGAGAATCATCCGGGGCGGGCAGATATGATCGGTTGGATTCAGGGACTTGCTGAAACGCTTCCAAAGTATCAGGACAAGAATGGCTTGTGGTATCAGGTTATTGATCAGCCCAAACGGGAAGGCAATTTTCCAGAAGCTTCTGTAACGAGCCAGTGTATGTATGCATATGCCAAGGCGGTAAATAAGGGATACATTGACAAGAAGTATCGGGCGGTTGCAGAAAAGGCTTTTAAAGGATTGAATGACAAATTGATGCGTGAAAATGCGGATGGTACTTTAACCTTGACTCGTTGCTGTCAGGTAGGAGGTTTGGGAGGTAATCCTTACCGTGACGGAAGTTTTGAATATTATATAGGAGAAAAAATGCGTGATAACGACGCAAAGGCAACCGGTCCTTATATCATGGGATGTTTGCAATTAGGATATTAAAAGAATGAGTGAAAAATGAAAAAAGTAATTGTATTTTTATCTTATGTATGGTTGGCTGTGAATGTGTTGTTGGCAGAGGAGCCATATAAATATGAGTATCTTTATAAAGATTTACCGTTTGAGATGCCTCGTGTTAAGGCTCCGGTTTTTCCGGATAATGAGGTTAACCTGAAAGATTTTGGGGCTGTTGGCGACGGTATGCATCTTTGTACTGAAGCATTTGCCAAGGCTATTGATGCTTTGGATAAAAAAGGAGGTGGAAAATTAACAGTTCCGGCTGGTGTATGGTTTACTGGTCCGATTGTTTTGAAAAGCAACATCAATTTGCATATAGAAAAAGGAGCTATTGTTTTGTTTTCTCCAGATGTCGATTTATATCCGTTGGTAGAAACGGTATTCGAAGGTTTGGATACCCGACGCTGCCAGTCGCCGATATCGGGTCGTAATCTGGTGAATGTAGCCATAACAGGTCAAGGAGCGATTGATGGGAACGGTCATTACTGGCGTCCTTTAAAGAAACAGAAGGTAACAGAGGGGCAATGGAAAGCGGCTACTTCCCGGGGAGGAGTATATAAGCGTCCCGATTACTGGTTCCCTTATCCTGAAACATTGAAAGGAGATACTATCAGTAACATGAATGTACCTCAGAATCTGAAGACAGAAGAAGAGTGGCAAAGTGTACGCCATTTCCTTCGTCCAGTGATGGTTAGCTTCATAGAATGTAAAAATGTATGGCTGGAGGGAGTAATTTTTCAGAATTCCCCGGCATGGAATCTTCATCCGCTTATGTGCGAGAATGTTTTGATTGAGAATGTAGAAGTACGTAATCCGAGCTACGCTCAGAATGGCGATGGACTTGATTTGGAATCATGTAAAAATGCTTTAATCGTAAATTCTTCGTTTGATGTGGGTGATGACGGTATTTGTCTGAAGAGCGGAAAAGATGAAGACGGACGTCGTCGTGCTCGTGCTTGTGAGAATGTAATAGTGGACGGATGTACGGTATACAAAGGACATGGAGGTTTTGTAGTAGGAAGCGAGATGAGTGGAGGTGTACGTAACATCTCTGTCAACAACTGTCAGTTTTTAGGCACAGACGTTGGACTTCGTTTCAAGAGCAAGCGAGGTCGCGGTGGAGTTGTAGAGAATATATGGATCCGTAATATTTCGATGATTGATATTCCGACCGAACCAGTAACCTTTAATCTTTATTATGGAGGCAAATCGGCTGTTGAAGTTCTGGAAAGCGGTGAAGTAGTTCCTGTAAAAGTTGCTCCAATGCCGGTAGATGAAACAACTCCCTGTTTCCGGAATATCCATATTGAACATCTGACCTGTTCAAATGCACGCCGGGCTATGTATTTTAATGGAATACCCGAGATGCCTATAGATGGTATTACATTGAAACATATACGTATCAGTGCAAAGAACGATGCTGAATTTTATTATTGCAAGAATATTCATAAAGAAGATGTAAAGATAGAATTGTTGGTAAAATAGAGATAATATTAAATCTTGTTTTCGAGCCTGAAGATGCCGTGAGGCATTTTCAGGCTTTTTCTTTTGAAAGATCTATAGTTTGTTGATTTTTATCTTGTTTGTTTACTAATTTTTACATGTGAATAGATTAAGGACCTATTTCTTAAGTCCAAATGTATTATGTGAAATAGGATAAATTCGTTTTTATACTTGGTTTCATGTTGTTATGTAGATATTATATTGAATATTAGTTACATGTATAATTTTATAGGTAAACGTACAATTTTATATGCATAAATTATGTGGATTTCATAGCTTTGTAATGTAAAAAAATCAATTAATAATTAATTTATGTATTACTAATCAACTATGAGAAGCGTACAAAAAAATCTCTACTTATTAATTATTTTGTTAATAAGTTTTCCTTTGAATGTTCTTGCTCAGAACAAAACAATTACTGGTACAGTAAGGGATGTGAATGATGTAGTCATCGGAGCTTCTGTAACAATAAAAGGACAATCTTCTGTTGGTACTATTACGGATATGGATGGAAATTACACACTGTCTGTTCCGGCATCGGCGAAAGAACTGACTTTCTCTTATATTGGTTACGAGACACAAACTGTAGCAATAAAGGGACGTACACAGATTAATGTGACATTGAAAGAAAGCAGTCAAATGTTGGAAGAAGTTGTTGCAATTGGTTATGCTAAAGTTAAACGTAAAGATTTGACCGGCTCTTCTGTTTCAGTTGGTGCGAATGATTTGAAGATGTCACCTGTTAGTACGGCTGCGCAAGCTTTAGCTGGTAAAGCTGCGGGTGTGAATATTGTTCAGCAGAGTGGAGCTCCAGGTTCTGAAATTAATATTACAGTTCGTGGTGGAACATCTATAACTCAAGGAACACAACCTTTATATATTGTTGATGGTTTCCAGATGGAAAATGGTTTGCAGAATGTCGATATTAATGATATCGAAAGCATTGATGTTATGAAAGATGCTTCTGCAACGGCTATTTATGGAGCACGCGGTTCTAACGGTGTTATTTTGATTACTACTAAATCTGGTAAATCTGGCAAGACTGAGGTTTCTTACAATGGTTTCGTAAGCTTTGATCATCTTGGCAAAAAATTAGATCTGCTGGGAGTTGAGGATTATGTGAAATATCAGTATGAATTCCAGTTATTGAGAAGCAATCAGAGCAGCTTTGCTAATTTGTTTGGCGGCAATATTAATGATGCTGATTTTTATACTGGAGCATATAGTCGTATTCATGATAATTATGGAAGTCGTGAAGGCATTGACTGGCAGGATGAAGTTTTTGGCTCTACTGGTATTACACAAAATCATAATGTTAATATCACTGGTGGTACTGAAAAAACAAAATACATGATTAGCTATAATTATACAGATGAAAATGGTATTATGGCAAAGCATGGTTATCAGAAAAATAGTATTCGTGCTAAAGTGAATCATGAATTATGGAAGGGAGTTCGTTTTGATTTTTCTTCTAGCCTTCAGATGACTAAAGTTGAAGGTGGAGGTAGTTTGGGTGGTAAACTGAAGCAAACTATTTTGCAGCCGGTTACAGGTGGTGTACAGTTTACTAACGAACAGATGCTTAGCCAAGATTTGTCAGATGCATATTCTGATATGCCAGGAGCAGATAATTATGATATTAATAACCCTTTGCTGGATAATGAAGCAATTGATCAGGAAAAATACACTCGTTTTGCTACTGTAAATGCAGGTATCGAAATTGATATCATAAAGAATTTGACTTGGCGTACTGCAGCCAGCTATATGTGGCAGCAGGTGCGGGAAGATTATTGGGATAATGGTTCTACTCGTCAGGCTGATGCTAATCAGAGTCCTTATGGTTACGGCTATCGTAATAATGATGAAAAATATTCATGGCAGGTAACTAATACATTAAACTATGCCTTCGACTTAGATGACCATGCTCATGATTTTAATATATTGTTAGGTCAGGAAACTTGGTATACAGAATCAATGAATTTGGATAATGAGTACCGTAAATTTACAGATGGTAATTTTGGACTGAATGATGTGAGCATGGGTGAACCTTATACATGGAAGTCTGGTAAGAGTCGTGAAGGTTTGGTATCTGTATTTGGTCGTCTTTCTTATAACTTTAAGGAACGTTATTTGTTTACTGGAACATTACGTGCTGATGGCTCTTCCAAATTCGCAAAAGGAAATCAGTGGGGAATTTTCCCTTCTGCATCTGCTGCATGGCGTATTTCTGAAGAAGCTTTCTTAGAAGATGTTGATTTTCTGGATAACTTGAAGCTTCGTGTTGGTTATGGTACAGCTGGTAATAATAATGTCGATAATAACATGTATGCTACAAGCTATGGATCTGGACATTATGGTATTAATGGAAGTGATTACATTACTTATGTACCGGGATCTACACTTGGTAATTCTAACTTGAAATGGGAAAAAACAACAACTACAAATGTTGGTTTGGATATATCGGTATTGGGAAGCCGCGTAAATCTGTCAGTTGATTTCTATAATAATGAATCTTCAAATCTTTTGATTAAGAATAAGATTCCAACTTCAACAGGATATAGTGACCAGTATCAGAATATTGGTGCTATCCGTAACCGTGGTGTAGAATTGGTATTGAATACAACTAATATTCGTACGAAAGATTTTACTTGGAATACTGATTTTAATATCGCTTTCAACCGTTCTAAAGTACTTGAACTTTACGGTAATAAAGAAACTAATTACTTTATCCAAGATTATGAAAGTCGCATGGGATACAAGATAGAAGTTGGTAAACCATTGGGACAGTTCTATGGATTAGTATATGATGGAATTTATACAACAGATGATTTTGTTCAACAGCCAGATGGAACCTATATGTTAAAAGACGGCGTTCCATCATTGAAAGGATTTGATCGTTCACAAGTAAAACCTGGTGATGCTAAGTATGTTCCACAAACAGGTGAAGTAGATGAAAATGGAAATCCTGTATGGTCTACAAACGACCGTACTGTGATAGGTAGCGCTGCACCTAAGTTTACTGGTGGTATGAATAATACATTCAGATACAAAGGTTTTGATTTATCTGTATTTATGAATTTCTCATTTGGTAATGATGTCTTCAATATGAGTACTCAGCGCTTTATCGGTCCTTATTTGTCAAATCAGAACTCTTTGGCGATAATGAATAATCGTTTCACATTGATTGATCCGGCTACCGGTAAAGAAGCTACTGATTTGGTGCGTTTGGCTGAATTGAATCCTGGACAATACGGTGATGACATTATGTGGAATATTTCTCAGAATAATAAAACAGCTATCAGTGATCATAGCAGTTATTATATTGAGGATGGTTCTTACTTACGTTTTAGTACGATTACTTTAGGTTATACATTCCCTAAAGCTTGGATTCAGAATTTGAAATTAAATAATGCAAGAGTTTATTGCACACTGAATAATATTGCTACAATTACAGGATATAGCGGTTATGATCCTGAAGTTTCTGCTGAAGGTGGTGCATTGACTCCGGGTATTGATAATTCTTCTTATCCACGTTCTAAGAGCTGGGTTGTTGGCGTAAATTTAACATTCTAATAGCATTTTATAAATATGAAAAAGATAATAAATATTGTAGGCGTATCGGCACTATTATTTACATGCGCTTCGTGTCAAGACTGGTTGGATATGCCTTCAGAATCAAAGGCTGATAGTTCTTCTGTTTTCGAAACAGTTGGTCGTGCAGAAATGGCCGTTGTTGGTGCATATCCTAATATTCATACTCAGGAACTGGGATATCAGTTGTTGGAAGGTACAGATGAGGCTAGTTCTTCGGAAACAAACTCCAAATACAATGTTTCTAATTATGACTATACTTCGACTTCTTCTATGTTGAGTTCTACCTATACAAACATGTATAAGGCTATTGAATATGTGAATGTCTGCATAAAGAATATTCCTTCGATGAAAGTTGCTGAGAGTGAGCAGAAAAAATTAAATTCTTTATTGGGAGAAGCTTTGGCTATTCGTGCATATGCATATTGGAATATTGTACGTTTTTATGGTGATGTTCCGTATACTGATATTCCAACATCCGATTTGACTACTTTCTCTTCTTCTCGTGTAAGCCGTGATACAATTTACGATCATTGTGTCAGAGATTTGCAACAAGCTATCGATTTACTACCTTGGCAAAGTGAAGGAATGGTTTCAACTCCTGAACGTTTTACAAAGAATTCTGCTTATGGTATTTTAGCTCGTGTCGCTTTGTATGCTGCTGGATATTCTTTGCGCTGGGATTTGAGTACTGTTCCGTATAATGCTTCTACAGTTCGCATTGCACAACGTGAAGATAAAGCTCGTATCCATGAATTGTATCAAATAGCAGCAGATGCATGTAAAGCTGTTATTACTCAAAAAGAAAATGGACTTTTGGATAATTATGATGAGGTCTTTCGTGATTTGTGTACGAAACAGTACAATGAAGAAACCATGTTGGAATATGGATGGTATGGAGCAAATTCTTCGGATGTTCGTACTGGTTATGTAAATGGTATTCCGACGAATGGTTCTGGAGGTACGTTTGGTAAAGGCGGTGCACAAATGATAACAATGCCTACATTCTATTTTGAATTTGATGAAGGTGACCAGCGTCGCGATGTTTCAATCTGTAATTATGGTTTGTACACAGACGGTACATATCAGATGAATACATATATAGGATCAGGAGTTGGTAAATACCGCATTAACTGGTGTAAGAGCAGAGGTACTTCCGACAGTCGTCGTGATATAAACTTCCCGCTGTTGCGTTATTCTGATGTGTTGTTGATGTATGCGGAAGCTTTAAACGAGTTAAATAATGGTCCTACATCGGATGCTATTGATGCGTTTAAGCAGGTACGTATGCGTGCTTTTAAATATGATGAAAGTAAGATAGGAACAATACCATCTGATTATGAAGGATTTAAAAATGCAATAATTCAGGAACGCAAATTGGAACTTTCTCATGAGTCTCTTCGTAAAACAGATTTGACACGTTGGGGTATCTTATATGAACATCTTACTGCCGAAAAAGAAAAATTGTATCAGTTGGCAAATAGAGAAGGTAAATATGCTAATGTAGATGTATATCGTGCTTACAAAGGTGGTACGGCAGTTTATCAGGACCCGACTATTGCATTGCCATATATTTCAATTAAAGAAAGTGATTTTGTAACTATGGGACTAACTGCTGATGAAATAGCTAAACTGAATATTTTGAATGATAATGTAAATGGAGGTTTCTTGGAAAAAGAATTTTACGAAGATGAAGCAGGTAATGTTTATTTCTCTGAAAATTCAGCTCCAGCTGGAACTAAGTTGACTCCAGTTACTTATACTATCTTGAATATGTTTGGCTGCCATACTATTAAGAGCAAAGGTGGTTTGTATGTTGATTCTAGTGAGTATGAAGATAATACATTTATAACCAGAATGTTCTATGGATTACAGAAAAATATGGTTGAAATATTACCCTTCAGTACAACAAGTATTATTGATGTGAATCCTGGATTGGCAGGTCAGCAGCATCCATGTTATTAATCTTGTAAAATAAGAAATGAAAAGGCAGGATTGGAGATATATCCCTAATCTTGCCTTTTTTAATATTGTTTCTGATTAGCTATATGTTTATAGATATGTTTTTTAAAAGAATTGGGTTTCTATACATTCTGTTGGGGATGTTTAGCTATGTTCAAGCACAGCACCTGGCTTTCCCCGAAGCAGAAGGTTATGGAAAATATACGGTAGGAGGAAGAGGTGGAAAAGTGATAAAAGTCACTAATCTGAACGATTCCGGTAAGGGAAGTTTTCGGGAAGCCGTAGAGCAGAGCGGGGCTAGAATTGTTGTTTTCGATGTAGATGGTACGATTGAATTGAAAACTCCTCTACGTATCAATCATGATAGTATTACGATTGCCGGTCAGACCGCACCGGGAGATGGGATTTGTCTAAAAGATAATCCTTTAATTGTGAATGCAAGCGAAGTAATCATACGCTATATTCGTGTCAGGGTAGGTGATAAATATAAAACTGACGCTGACGGTATAGGTGGAGGACGTTACGGACAGCATCATGTTATTCTGGATCATCTGACCTCTAGTTGGTCGATTGATGAATGTTTGTCGATTTATAAGACTAAGAACCTGACGGTACAGTGGTGCATGATTAACCAGAGTCTTACATGTTCTGTTCATACCAAAGGATGTCATGGCTTTGGAGGTATATGGGGTGGCTATAAAGCGACATTTCATCACAATTTATTGGCAAATCATTCTAGTCGTAATCCGAGATTTTCATCGGTTGATAGCACGAAAATGGTAGATTTCCGTAATAATGTTGTCTTTAACTGGGGATTTAAGGCGGCTTATGGAGGCGGACGTTATGGTGAAATTAATATGGTAGCCAACTATTATAAACCAGGGCCTGGTACTCAATGTCCTTATAAACTGTTGGATGTAGCTGAAGACGGTACAGGAAAATATTATATAAGTGGTAATATATTAGAAGAGAATGTAGCAGTTTCTCAAGACAACAGAAAAGGTGTTTTTGGCAAAGATTCGCTTGCTTGTCTGGTTAGTCTTCCTTTTGCATACGAGACTATTCAGGAGGATACACCTCAGGAAGCATATCGTAGAGTATTGGAACAAGCTGGTTGCAGCCTGGTACGTGACAATTATGACAGCGAAATAGTGAGTCAGATAAAACGAGGTATTTCATTATATGGAAAGAATGGCTTTATTGACACACCCGCTCAAGCAGGAGGCTGGCCTGAATTGAGAAAAGGTGCTCCTCTACAGGATAGTGATGGCGACGGTATGCCTGATAAGTGGGAAAAAGAGCATAAATTAAATCCGCAGGATGCTGGTGATGCTTCATCTTTTACGATTTGCAAATATTACACTAATATTGAACTGTATATTAATGGCTTGGTGAAATACTAACTAATCTGAATGGATTTTTTATTTAAATGAGTATGATATTCGTGCATTTGTATATTTTTCTAGTAGAATGTACATTATTCTATGTAGGATTTTGTTTAGATGTTTTATATTCGCAATGTACATAAATATGCTATTATTCAAGGTTCTACATTAATTTAAAGAAATAAAATTAAGAATACATGAAAAAACTGATTTATTCACTTGCTGCCCTGACTTTAGCGGCGTGCAGTGCTGAAAAACAAGAACCTATCGACCGTCCTGCGCTGGTTACTCGCAATAATCCCTCTGTGACGGCAGTAGATTCACTGGCATCTTTGTCTGTTGGTAATGGAGAGTTTGCTTTTACAACGGATATTACCGGACTACAAACATTTCCCGACGTATATAAAAATGGTGTACCTTTAGGAACACAGAGTCAGTGGGGCTGGCATAGTTTTGCTAACCCTGATGGATATAAGCCGGAGGATGCCTGGAGAGAATACGATTTTGGCCGTGGACATAAGGAGATATATTCTTGTCAATTTAAAGAAGAAGGACGTCAACGTGAGGCATCCAATTGGCTTCGTGTTAATCCTCATCGTTTGCATTTGGGAATTGTGGGATTGGAACTGGAAGAGGGTGTTACGGCTTCTCAGTTGCAGAATATCCAGCATAAACTGGATATGTGGAATGGAGAGGTGAGCAGTAGTTTCAGTATTTCGGACGTTCCGTACTATGTGCAGACTGTTTGTCATCCGGAATATGATATGATTGCTGCCCGTGTTTCATCTCAGTTACACCCTGGAATAAAATTCCATTTCCCTTATCCTACAGGTGGACATTGTGATGATGCGTGTAACTGGAATGCAAACGATAAACATACTACTACTCTTGTCAGTCAAGACGAGCAGTCGGCAGTACTGAAGCGTGAACTTGATGCTACAACTTACTATGTAACTATCCGTTGGGAAGGAAAAGCTACATTGGCAGAGAAGAGTAAAAACTATTTTGTATTGACACCTGCTGATACTGTTCTGGCCTTTACTTGTCAGTTTACTCCGGAGGAATCCAAGACTCCTGCTGTTACATTTGCTGAAGCGGAGAAGGCTTCGTCCGAATATTGGAATAACTTCTGGAATAAAGGTGGGGTAGCTGATTTCTCTCTCTGTACCGATCCTAGAGCAAAAGAACTGGAGCGTCGTGTTGTTTTGAGTCAATACCTGCTTGCAATTCAGTGTGCAGGTTCTACTCCTCCACAAGAAACAGGGCTTACTTATAATTCTTGGTTTGGCAAGTTCCATATGGAAATGATTTGGTGGCATCAGGCACAATTCGCTTTATGGGGACATCCTGAACTGCTCGACCGTACATTGGCATGGTATCATCAGGCTGAGCCGGTTGCCCGTGAAATAGCACAACGTCAAGGATTCGAAGGAATACGTTGGATGAAGATGACAGATCCTAGCGGAATGGAAGCACCTTCCAATGTCGGAAGCTTCCTTATCTGGCAGCAGCCACATTTGATTTATCTGGCAGAGCTTCTGTATCGTGCCAATCCATCGGATGAACTGATTAAGAAATACAATGATCTGATTCAGAAGACAGCCGAGTTCATGTATTCGTTTGCTGTTTACGATAAGGAACACGACCGCTATATTCTGAAAGGAGCTATTCCTGCACAAGAAACATTGCGTGCTGCCGATACGGTAAATCCTCCGTTTGAATTGTCATACTGGTTGTTCGGTATGCAGACTGCACAGACCTGGCGCGAACGTGCCGGTATGGAGCGTGTGCCTGAATGGGATACACTGATAGAAAAGCTTTCTCCTCTTGCTTACAATGAAGATAAGTTGTATCTGGCCGCCGAAACAGCTGTCGATACATATAAGGATATCCGTTTTACATCCGATCATATGGCTGTGCTTGGAGCAGTAGGTATTTTGCCGATGAATAAGCTGGTCAATCCTGAATATATGAAGAATACGCTGAACTGGGTATGGGATAACTGGAACTGGAACAAGACATGGGGATGGGACTATCCGATGACTGCCATGGATGCTGCTCGTCTGGGTGAACCTGAGAAGGCTGTAGGTGCTTTGCTCATGGATAAGCGTACCAATACTTATTTGGTAAACGGACATAACTATCAGGACGGACGTCTGCGTGTATATTTGCCAGGCAATGGTGGATTGCTTACTGCGGTAGCGATGATGTGTGCCGGTTGGGATGGTTCTGAAGGTGTAAATCCGGGATTCCCGAAAGATGGTAAGTGGAATGTGCGTTGGGAAGGTCTGAAGCCACTTCCATGATAAATTGAATATGTTTAGAGAATACGGATTAACTGGAAGTATTCAAGAGTATATGACTTCTGGTTAATCTGTATTTTTTTAGAATGAATAAAGCTATTTGAAAAATGAATAAAAGAAACTTGTTTTCGTTTGTGTGGCTGTTGGCACTGGGAACTGTTTCCTTACCGGCACAAACCAAACAGGCTAAAAAGATCGGCGACTTTATCGAGTCGACTTCTTACAATGAGCATAAACGAGGGGCTGAGCGTACGCTTCAGTATTATCCCGAGGGGGACGATTTTGTGTGTATAAACGGGAAGAACCGGTTTACCAGAGCGTTGTACGGAAGCTGGTCGCCTTTTCGTCTTGAAACAAGCGACCGTCCGGTTTTTGCTGCATACGATAAGCGTAACAGCAAGCATATTCGTTTCCTTCTGCAAGGCAGGGGACTGTCAGTCGCTCTCGATTCAATTGAATTTTGTGAAGCCAGATATACTGCCGGCCGACGTACGTATCTACTGAAAGATGCGGCTTTAGGAAAAGGAACGCTCTCTGTGTCCGTATTGGCTTTTCCGGATGCTGACGGAGCTGTCTGGAAATTCTCAGCGAAAGATTTGGCGGAGGATATGGTTTTGCGTTGTTTTATCTCTGAAATCCGGGCGAAGAAACTGAGCCGTAACGGTGATATGGGAGCCGATCCTCCTGGATGTTTCGAAGCCCCCGAAAAGCCTCAAATGCAGAAAGAGTACGATTTGCCGTTGACAGATGAGGCTTATCTGGTTTTGGAAAATCTGGATTTGAAGCTTGTTCCGCTTGATGAGGGAAGACGTTTGTATCAGAAAGCTGAGGATGCTCGAAAGGCACTGGCTTCGCGTATTCGTTTTACTACTCCCGATCCTTATTTCAATACGCTGGGCGGAGCACTGGCTGTTGCTGCCGATGGTATTTGGGACGGGCAGGTCTGGCTTCATGGAGCGGTAGGATGGCGCATGCCGCTAAGCGGATGGCGTGCTGCTTATACGGGAGATGCTTTGGGATGGCACGACCGTGCCCGTAAGCATTTCGATGCTTATGCTGCCAGTCAGGTAACCGATGTACCCAATATGATTCCGCATCCGGCACAGGATTCTGCTTTGCATCTGGCACGTTCTGTTAAAAAATGGGGAACTCCTCAGTATAGTAACGGATATATTTGTCGTAATCCACGTCGAAACAATCAGATGCATCACTATGACATGAACTTATGTTATATCGATGAATTGTTGTGGCATTTCAACTGGACAGGTGATTTGGAATATGCCCGCCAGATGTGGCCAGTCATAACTCGTCATCTTGCCTGGGAGAAACTGAATTATGACCCCGACAATGACGGCTTGTATGATGCGTATGCCTGTATCTGGGCGAGCGATGCCTTGTATTATAACAGTGGAGCAGTGACGCATTCGTCTGCCTATAACTATCGTGCCAATAAGATGGTTGCGGAAATAGCCCGTAAGATAGGGGAGAATCCGGAACCGTATCAGAAAGAGGCTGACCGTATTCTGGCTGCAATGAATAAACGTTTATGGTTGTCTGATAAAGGTCATTGGGCGGAATATCAGGATTTCATGGGACACAAGCGTTTGCATGAGAGTGCGGGAGTCTGGACGATTTATCATGCGTTGGACAGCGAAACGGCTAATCCGTTTCAGGCTTATCAGGCAACACGGTATGTCGATACGCAGATTCCTCATATTCCGGTTGAAGGAAAGGGACTGAAGGATGAAGGTTATGCTACAATCTCTACCACCAACTGGCTGCCTTATTCGTGGAGTATCAACAATGTAGCCTTTGCCGAAGTGATGCATACGGCTCTTGCTTATTTTCAGGCAGGTCGTTCTGATGAGGGATATAAACTATTGAAAAGCTCTGTTCTCGATGGCATGTATCTGGGCGACAGTCCCGGAAACTTCGGGCAGATTAGTTTTTACGATGCTGCCCGTGGGGAATGTTACCGTGATTTTGGCGATCCTGTAGGAGTTGCTTCACGTGTTATGATTCAGGGAGTGTATGGTATTTTGCCCGATTTGATGAACGACAGGCTGGGTATCCGTCCGGGATTCCCGTCCGACTGGAAGAAAGCATCGCTTGCAACGCCGGATGTGACCTATCATTTCTCAAGAGAAAAAGATGCAGATACTTATCAAATTACCCAGCGTTTCGGTAAACCATTAGAAATCGGACTTCGGATAAAGGCTGTTCGCGAGAAAGTGGCTTCGGTTGAAGTGAACGGAAAGAAAGCGGACTGGAGTTTGGTTGATGCAGCAAGTGGCAGTCCGGAATTACTCGTGGTAGCTTCCGAAACGGAAAATGCCGAAATAACTATTCGTTGGAAAGGAAAGCCTTTGCAGACACTTGTTGCCGGAGAACTGAACGTTGATGCCGGTGGACAGATTTCACTTCGCGCGCCTCAGGGAATCCAACTGTGTGAAATTTACGATCCGCAGGGTGTTTCAGCATCTACAACGATTGAAGGAAACAGTTACAGCACAAACATAAATAAGGGGGTAGAAGGACATCATACTTTCTTTGTCCGTACCCGACAAGGAGATATGGACTGGTGGCAACCGGTAAATGTCTTTATCCAGTCTCCTTATGTTGCAGCGAGAGAGGATTTCTCGGAGGTGAATACATCTGCCTGTCGCATGATTGATATGGATAAATACTTGAACGATTCGGTTACATCTATTTTCCGTGAACAATATTTCTCTCCGCGTTCTCCGTATACTACCTTGCAGCTTCCTGTGCAGGGTATAGGGGAGTGGTGTCATCCGCTGCTGAGCGCTTCGATTGACGACAGTGGATTGCGGAATCTGGTTCGTGACAACCGGTTTAATACTTCGCTGGGTGTTCCGTTCCGCCTGATGAAAGAAGGGAATAATATTGCATTTACTTCTTTGTGGGACAATTATCCAGACAGTATTTGTATTCCGCTTGCAGGAAAAGCGTCGCATGCGTATTTGTTGCTTGCCGGAAGTACCAATCATATGCAGTGTCACATTGCAAATGGGGTGCTGAAAGTGCGTTATACCGACGGTACGTATACCGAACTGACTCTGACTAATCCGGATAACTGGTGTCCGATAGAACAGGATTTTTATGTAGATGGAAAAGCATTTACAGTGCCTGAACCTCGTCCGTATCGCTTACATCTGAGAACCGGAAAAGTAAGTCGTGACCTGGGAAAAGAGTTAGGTATAACGGGCGTGTACGGTCGTGAGATAGAAGGCGGAGCAGGAGTCCTGCTGGATATGTCGCTCGATCCGGAAAAAACGCTTGAATCGCTTACCCTTGAAACTCTTGCCAATGACGTAGTTATCGGGTTGATGGGAGTTACTTTACAACGATAGAAAGAAAATCTGACCATAAGTGGGTAAAAACATCAGCATGTTTATGTGAAAACATGCTGATGTTTTTTTTATTTCGTATGCTCGGCATGAGTATTAGCTAACGGGTGCAAGTCCCCAATGAGCCCTAATA
>OGNQ01000307.1_pt1 | contig 49789 bp, 46 predicted proteins | sample 1573481 | NCBI WGS metagenome assembly OGNQ01 (sample SAMEA2581920, study PRJEB24529) | metagenome | biome: Human gut stool | place: China | collected 2011 | reverse complement strand
CTCAGCACTGGTAATTTCGGTTGTTCATTCATACCATCTACGCTACTATTTCTTTAAGTGTCCCGTCACTACTACACGAATCAGATTGGTGGTACCGGAAATACCCAATGGAATTCCAGCTGTAATAACCGCCAGATCTCCATGCTGTACATATCCATGCTGTTCTGCGGATTCCATTGCATTATTAAACAATGCTTCTGTATCCGTCTCTTCCTGTATCATAAGTGGTGTTACGCCCCAAGAAAGATTCATCTGATAATAACTCTTTTCCGATGGGGTACAGCCGATAATTGCACATTTCGGACGATATCTTGAAATCATGCGGGCAGTCCTGCCGGATTTGGTTACCGTAACAATTGCTGCCGCATTGATGTCAATGGCAGTCATGCAGGTTGCATGGGAAATAGCATCGGTAACATCCGGATTATCAATCTTCTCCAGCTGGCGGAAACGTTTCTCATAATCAATATCATTTTCTGTATATTCCGCAATCTCTGTCATGGTTTTTAATGCCTCCACCGGATATTTTCCGGCAGCAGCAGACTGTATTTTGAAGATGGTAATCAGACGACAATTCTGGCAATGGATGGAAGAAAAGTAGTTGGCTGTGCGTCGGTCAGCTATATTGAGGTCATGCCGACATTTACCCATCCTACCGGAAAACGTGGACATATTATGAATGTATATACAAAGAAGGACTATCGTGGACAGGGGATTGCCCACCATATGATGGAACTTCTGATAAATGAAGCCAAATTGCGTGGCGTGACAGAACTGATTCTGGATACAACGGAGAGTGGCAGAGCCTTGTATCATGCCTGCGGATTTACCGAATCTAAAGAATGTATGGTTTTAACAATAGAGCGGGAATAATAAAAATTTCATAGAAACCCATGCACAAGGAGGACAAGTATGACAAGTATGAGAAAAATCTTGGTAACTGGTGGCACTGTATTTGTGAGTCGGTTTATTGCAGAGCATTATGTGGCAAAAGGTGATGAGGTTTATGTGTTAAATCGAAACACCAAACCGCAGTCGGCGGCTGTAAAACTGATTCAGGCAGACCGGCATGCGATCGGTGATGCACTGCAGGGACTGCATTTTGACCTGGTAATTGATACCGCATATACCAGGGAAGATGTGGAGGATTTGATGAATGCATTGGAAAGTTACAAAGATTATGTTCTTATAAGTTCAAGTGCCGTATATCCGGAATATGCGCCGGCACCATTTACGGAAGAAATACAGCTTGCAGAAAATGTGCACTGGGGTGCATATGGAACAAATAAAATAGCGGCTGAGGCAGCACTGATGCAGAGAAATCCGAAGGCATATATCCTTAGACCGCCTTATTTATATGGACCAATGAATAACGTGTATAGAGAGGCTTTTGTATTTGATTGCGCCTTGGCGGACAGAAAATTCTATTTACCTAAAGATGGCAGTATGAAATTACAATTCTTTCATGTAAAAGATTTATGCAGGTTGATGGAGGTAATAATTAAAGACAAGCCACAAGAGCGTATTTTAAATGTTGGTAATGTTGAAGCAGTTTCTATTAAAGATTGGGTCACAAAATGCTATGAAAGCTTAGGAAAAATACCGGATTTTGTAAATGTTTATGAAGATATTGAACAGCGAAATTATTTCAGTTTTTACAACTATGAGTACTATTTGGATGTATCGCGTCAAAACAAAATATACCCAGAAACCATATCATTAGAAGACGGATTGAGGGATAGTGTTAAATGGTATTTGGAACATAGCACAGAAGTTAATAAGAAACCTTATTTTAAATATATAAATGAAAATCTAGTGGAGGATTAATTACAAAAGCTATCAAAGATTATCAGCGATTAAAGAAAGATGAAGCAGATCGGTTAGCGATTGGATGGGATGTAAAGAGAGAACTTTCAAAAATAAACTATCGTATCCACACGGATGCAGTAAAAGAATTTTTGATAAGTTTCATTTGAAAATGGGGTTTGCGGAAGCAAATAGAATTATTTGTTTTACGAAAAGGTTAACAGATTTAGAGGAGTAGTATGTGATGGCGAAAAACTATGAATATAAAAAAGCAACCATAGCAGACATTGATGAACTTGTAAGGACTAGAATTATCGTCCTTCGTACTGCCAATAAACTATCGAATGATGTGGATATGTCATTGGTGGAAAAAGAATCCTATGAATATTATAAGAACGCATTAGAAACTGGTGAGCATATTGCATATCTGGTGTATGATAACGAAACCTTTATTGGCGCTGGTGGTGTCAGTTTTTATCGGGTTATGCCGACATATCATAATCCAACAGGTAAAAAGGCTTATATTATGAATATGTATACGGCACCGGCATATCGGAGACAGGGGATTGCATTTCATACATTAGATTTACTGGTAAAGGTTATAAGGAAACAGGGCGTATCACAGATTACTTTAGAGGCGACAGAGATGGGACGACCATTGTATGAAAAATATGGATTTGTAAAAATGGAAGATGAAATGGAGCTGATCAAATGACAAGAGTTTATTTCGTGCGTCACGCACAGCCGGAACACGAATGGGAAGAAGACAGGACAAGACCTTTGACGGAAGAGGGGAAGAAAGATTCTGCAATTGTGCTGGAATTTTTGAAGGACAAGAAAATAGATGCGTTTTATTGTAGTCCGTATAAACGTAGTATGGATACCATTGCAGAGGCAGCAGATTTTTTCACAAAAGAGATTATAACAGATGAGAGATTGAGGGAGCGCGAAAAGGGACCTAATGGAAACAACCACGGAATGTTCCAGAAACGATGGGCTGACCATAATTATCATGAAGAAGGTGGAGAGTCCATTGCTATGGTGCAAAATCGTAACATAGAGGCACTGAATGAGATTTTATCAGATAATACGGATAAAGATATTGTTATAGGAACCCATGGTACTGCCCTTAGTACGATATTGAATTTTTATGACAATAATTTTGGATGTGAAGATTTTTTAAGAATTATTGACTGGATGCCATATATTATCGAACTGGACTTTGAAAGCAGCTGTAACGAAATGGAATCTGAATGTCCGATTTACAGTTTTAAGTTGATTGCCAAACAGGAACATTGTTATATAGAGAAGGAATTTAAAGGTAAGTAGCGTGCGGATAAAAAGTAATATTGTTTTATCTATGGAAGGATTGTAGTTATGCAATATGCAAGAAAATTGAGAAAAGGCGACAAAGTAGCGATTGTAAGCTTGTCAAGTGGAATGCTCGGTGAAGAATTCTGCAGTCATAATATTGAGATTGGCGTAAAGAGATTAAAAGAATATGGTTTGGAGCCGGTATTTATGCCAAATGCTTTGAAGGGTATTGAATATTTGCAAACTCACCCGCAAGCAAGGGCGAAAGACCTAAAAGATGCATTTCTGGATAATTCTATTGCAGGGATTATTTGTGCAATTGGTGGTGATGATACATACAGACTTTTGCCTTATCTGATGGAAGATGAAGAGTTTATAAAAGCGGTAGAGGAGCATCCAAAATTATTTACAGGATTCTCAGATACTACGATCAATCATTTGATGTTTTATAAACTGGGCTTGTCTACTTATTACGGACCAAACTTTATTTGTGATTTGGGAGAAATTGCAGATGAGATGTTACCATATACCAAAAGGGCATTTGAGAGTTATTTGGAAGGTAATGAATCTGATGAAATTATATCCAGTGATACTTGGTATGAAGAAAGAGAAGATTTTTCAAGAGCCGCAATAGGAACAGAAAGAAAAACTCATAAGGAAGAACGTGGGTTTGAACTTCTCCAGGGAAGTGAAATTTTCCAAGGAGGATTATTAGGTGGATGTTTGGAAAGCCTTTATGATATATTGACCAATAGCAGATATGAAGATGAAAAGGAAGTTTGTGAAAGATATGATCTGTTTCCAAATAAGGAAGAGTGGATTGGAAAAATTCTATTTATAGAAACCTGCGAAGAAAAACCGACTCCTGAATTGTTTGAAAGAGAAGTGTTATTACTGAAAGAAAAGGGAGTATTTGACGTGGTAAATGGTATATTAGTTGGAAAACCACAGGATGAAGCTTATTATCAGGAATATAAAGATATTCTTATTAGAGTGATAGACAATGAGAAACTTCCGATTGTTTATAATGTGAATTTCGGACATGCTATGCCACGATGTGCGTTACAGTATGGTGCTGTTGCAAAGGTAGATATGAAGCAGAAAAAGATTTATGTGAATAGGTAGGAGCGAATACTATGGCTGTATCATATAACAAATTATGGAAATTATTAGTGGATAAAAAAATGAGCAAATCTGATTTGCGTAAAAAGGCAGAAATTGCTCCTAACACGATGACAAAATTACGTCGTGATGAAGAAGTAAGTCTTACAAAGGTTATTGATGTGGTATGTAAAATCATAGACGAAGTTTCATTTGCAGGGACTGATTCCGTTATGCATGGCACGATAGAAAAAATGGCAGAACACTGACAAAAAGTTATGGAAAATTTTCCTGATGAATTTATAAGTTCATCAAAGTAGTGAAACTCATGCAGGAATATGTTATACTAAAGGCAGACAAAGCTGGAGGATATATGGATGAGCACCTGCAAGGCACTGTTATCTAAAATTACAAATAAAAATGCTTTTTACGAGCAGAAGGATGTGACACAGAATATTTTTGCGTTCCGTGTGGTGGGAATCTGCATTTTATTCTATTCGTTTGTGATGATTCTGAACAGCCTGCATATTTTTATCGTGGATCAGGCGATTTTTATCAGAGGCTATGTGGTGGCATGTGTGCTGGCGTTGATTTATGGATTGCTGCTTGTGAAGGTGGGGCTTGAGCACCCATTTACCAAGTATCTCAGCGTTACGGCCATCGGGCTGATTGTCATGGTCGCGAGTGCATCCCTTACCTACCATATGATCATTATTATGATGATCCCGATTATCATTTCAAGTATGTATACTTCAAAGAGACTGTCGGTTTATGCCTTTATATTTACAGTGGTTGTGATTACGATCAGTACTTATGTGGGCTATTATTTTGGGGTATGTGATGCAAACATGGCACTGCTGACGGTGACATCACTGGATCATCTGCAGAAGGATGGTGTGTTTTTGCTCAACAAAGTAAACGAAAATCCTGTGGTTACGCTGGCACTTTATTATGTGATGCCGCGATCGCTGATGGCGGTTGCATTTTATTATGTAAGTAACAGTGTAAACAGTATTGTGCGCAAGTCCATGGAAAATGCAATGCGTATGGTACAGGCGGCTTCCATGGATGATATGACGGGACTTTACAGCAAAAATAAACTGCTTGAAACAGTGGAACATATGGAGCCAAAAGAACGCCCGGTTGCGGTTATTTATTGGGATGTCAACCAGTTGAAATATGTAAACGATACGTTTGGCCATTTGTACGGAGACCAGCTGATTGCCAAAATTGCGGGATCCATTCGGGCAGCAGTGACGAGTGAGGAAACCAATGCTTACCGTTACGGTGGGGATGAATTTCTTATGATTATTCCGGATGGGACACAGGAGATTGCAGAAGATGTCATTGAAAAGTGGAGGCAGGTGATGAAGCCGATTCAGAAAAACAGTGAGATTCCGGTATCTGCCTCCGTGGGATATGCCGTGGGAAAATATGAAAATATAATGGAACTGATCGAGATCGCAGATCAGAGAATGTATAAGGACAAACAAATACGCCGCCAGTAGCGGCGTATTTTATGGCTCAGAGGGATAACAGAACCGAAAAGGGGGTAGAGAAAATTTGAAAACAAACAAATATGAAATAGATATGTGCAATGGTTCGATCATGGATAAACTGATCTCGTTTGCACTCCCACTCATGCTGTCTGGAATTTTACAGCTGATGTTCAATGCGGTTGATATCATTGTTGTGGGGCATTTTACGGGAAAACAGGCACTGGCGGCAGTGGGATCGACCACGGCACTCATCAACGTGTTCACCAATCTGTTTATCGGAATTTCGCTGGGGGCTAACGTGCTTGCGGCACGTTTTTTTGCGTCCGGCAGGGAAAAAGAAATGTCAGACACGGTACATACCGCCATTCTGCTGGCACTGATCAGCGGAATTCTCATGGCAGGAATCGGGGTAATCAGTGCAAAAGGTGCGCTGCTTCTTATGGGAACGCCGGACAATGTCATTGCACAGTCAACCCTTTACATGCGGATTTATTTTCTGGGGATGCCGTTTTTTATGCTCTATAATTATGGGGCAGCGATTCTGCGTGCGGTGGGAGATACCAAGCGGCCGTTGTTGTTTCTGGTGATTTCCGGATGTGCCAATGCACTGCTGGATCTGATTCTTGTGATCGGTTTTCATCTGGGGGTGGCAGGCGTAGCTACTGCGACGATTACGGCACAGATGATCTCCTGCATTCTGGTTTTGTTATGCCTGTACCGCACCGACAGCTGCTATCAGCTGCGCTTTTCGAAGCTGAAAATAAAAAAGGTTTATCTGCTGCAGATTTTTCAGGTGGGAATTCCTGCCGGGATTCAAAGTACGGTTATTAACTTTTCAAACGCGCTGCTGCAGTCTTCCGTGAATTCCTTCGGAGATACGGCGATGGCGGGGTATACAGCGGCAAATAATATTTTGGGATTTTTGTATATGTCGGTAAATTCCATTACACAGGCATGTATGAGTTTTACGAGTCAGAATTATGGTGTGGGAAAATATAAACGTATGGATCGTGTGCTGATCGACTGTCTGATTCTTACGGTCAGTGTTTCCCTGCTGCTGGGATGTGGCGCATGGTTTTTCGGACCGCAGGTACTTAGTATATATACGAGAGAAAAGGATGTGATCGAGAGCGGCATGGAGATTCTTGCCATTACAACAGTGCCGTATTTTCTGTGTGGCATTATGGATTTGTTTCCAGGAGCACTGCGGGGGATGGGACATTCGGCAGTGCCGATGATCCTGTCGGTGATCGGTACGGTCGGAACGAGAATTCTCTGGATTTTTGGATTTTTCCCACATCACAGATCGTTGTACTTCCTGTTTATTTCTTATCCGGCATCCTGGATCATCACGATTGTGATGCAGGTCATCTGTTTTTATTTTGTGAGAAAAACGGTGCGCAGGGAATTGATGCGGGGATAAAACGCAGCGTAAAAAATGTGCCCAAAAATCGGAAACGATTTTTGGGCATTTAGTTTCTTGAAGGAAGAGAGAGAACATGCTACTATAATGGAAACTGAAATGAAGAAAATAGTTTCCTTCCGGCAGAAAGGATGAAAAGAATGAATAAAGAACTGAAAGAGAACATTATGCAGGGAACGTTGCAGGCATTCAATCAAAAGGGTTTGAAATTTACGATGGATGATATTGCAAAGATTTTAGGGATCAGTAAAAAAACGATTTATCAGGTGTTTCGTGATAAGGAGGCTTTGTTTCTGGAAACGGTGGACTATTTGTTTGACCGGATCAAGGACAGTGAGCAGAAGATCGTAGAGAATCCGGAGATGGACACCCTGCAAAAGATTCACACAATCCTTGGTGTGATGCCGGAATGTTATCAGGATGTGGATTTTCGACAGTTATATCAGTTAAAAGAAAAATATCCGGAGATTTATCATCAGGTGGAAGTACGGCTCGAAACAGGCTGGGAAACGACCATTGCCCTGTTGGAACAGGGCATGCAGGAAGGTGTGATCCGTCCGGTCCGGATTCCGATTTTAAAGATGATGCTGGAAGCATCGTTAGAGCAGTTTTTCCAGCGCGATATCCTGCTGCAGAATGAAATTACTTATGCGCAGGCATTGCAGGAGGTTGTCGGGATTCTGATGTATGGAATTGCTTCGGAGAGGTAAAACGAAAGGGGAGCATAAAGAAGCATGGAGAGGTTGTATTGGAACAATGACTGGAAATTTGCCGAAACATGGGAAGAAGCCATGAAAGAGGCAGTATATCCGGAAAATGAGATGGAGGATGTGCGGCTGCCGCATACCTGCAAAGAGCTTCCGTATCATTACTTTGATGAGCATGCGTATCAGATGCTGTGTGGATATCGCAGACATTTTATGGCGCCGGAAGCGTGGCAGGGGAAAAGTGTGGAACTGACCTTTGAGGGAGTGGCGCATGATGCGGTTGTTTATGTCAATGGGACAGAAGTGAAAGCGCACCATTGCGGTTATACGGCATTTTTTGTGGAAATTGCAAAATACCTGAAATATGGGGAGGACAATGTACTTGCGGTGCGTGTCGACAGCCGGGAAAATTTGAATATTCCGCCGTTCGGATATGCCATAGATTACATGACTTTTGGCGGGATGTATCGTGAGGTTTATGTGCAGGTGAGAAATAAGACACATCTCTCAGATGTATTTGTCAAGCCACAGATACATCCTCTGCAGGTGACTACAGAGATTACGGTACAGAATATTTCGGATGGGATAACGTTGCAGCAGGAAATCCGCAAAAAAGGCGAGGGTGCATATAGTCCCCTGGGAAAAAAGCCGGTAAAACAGACAAATGTGCAAACCGTTTTTCCGGTGCAGGAGATCCGTTTGTGGGAACCGGAAAATCCATATTTGTATGAAATCCGTACGAGTTTGTGGAAAAATGGGGAAATGATAGATGCGCGTGTGGATATCACAGGGTTTCGGGAGGCCGGATTCCGAAAAGATGGTTTTTATCTGAACGGAAAGAAACTGCGGCTTCGAGGGTTAAACCGTCATCAGAGTTATCCGTATGTGGGATATGCAGCGCCGGCATCCATGCAGATTTTCGATGCCGATATTCTCAAAAAAGAACTTGGCGTGAATGCTGTGCGCACTTCCCATTATCCGCAGTCGCAGGATTTTATCCGTCGTTGTGATGAAATCGGTCTGCTTGTGTTTACCGAGTTTCCGGGGTGGCAGCACATCGGGGATGAAGAATGGAAGCGGCAGGCGGTGCAGAATTTAAAGGAAATGATCGTGCAGTACCGCAATCATCCTTCCATTATTCTCTGGGGTGTGCGGATTAATGAATCACAGGATGATGATGTTTTTTACAGGGAAACAAACCGGGTGGCACATGAACTGGACGATACACGTGCAACCGGCGGAGTGCGGATGCTAAAGAAAAGCCATCTTCTGGAGGATGTTTATACGTACAACGATTTTCTTCACGATGGCAGACATCCGGGGTGTAATCCGAAACGAAAAGTTACACCAGATATGAAAAAACCGTATCTGATCAGTGAGTATAACGGGCATATGTTTCCGACCAAGCCGTTTGACGATGAGGAACACCGGACGGAGCATGCAATCCGTCATGCAAATGTATTAAATGCGGTGGCACAGGAGCCGGATATTGCAGGAAGTTTTGGCTGGTGTATGTTTGACTATAATACGCACAAGGATTTTGGCAGTGGTGACCGGATCTGTTACCATGGCGTGATGGATATGTTCCGCAACCCGAAACTTGCGGCGGCGGTGTATAGCAGTCAGCAGGAAGATACACCGGTTTTAGAACTGAGTTCTTCGATGGATATCGGAGAGCATCCGGGCGGAAACCGCAGCGGAAACTGGATGATTACAAATGCGGATGCCGTGCGGATGTACAAAAACTCTAAATTAATCAAAGAGTATCATCGGGAGGACTCCCCATATCGTGCACTGGCGCATGGACCGATTCCTGTGAATGACTTTATCGGAAATGCGATTGTCGAAAATGAGCCGATGAAACCGAAACAGGCCAGACTGATAGGGCAGCTGCTTAACATGACGGCGTATTACGGGCTGAACAATCTTCCGGCAAAGTTCTACCTTCTGGCATTGCGGCTGATGGTCTGCTATCACATGAAACCAAAGGATGCGGTTGCGCTTTACACACGTTATGTCGGGGACTGGGGGACGACTTCCACGGTCTATAAGTTTGAGGCTGTCAGGGACGGAAAAGTGGTAAAGACCGTGATCAAGGAGCCGATGCAGCAGGCACATCTGGAGGTGAAGGTAAGTGCACATAACCTGACCGAAGGCAGAACCTATGATATGGCGGCGGTTCGTATCCGGGCACTGGATGAAAATGGAAATGTGCTGGGATTTTTCAATGAACCGGTGCAGTTTGAAGTGAAAGGTGTTCTGGAACTGATCGGTCCAAAGACCATATGTTTACAGGGAGGTATGGGCGGTACTTATGTAAAGACGACCGGACAGGCCGGAGAAGGAATTTTGACAATTGAAAATGCGCAGACGGGGAAAATCTGTGAACATTTTCAGGTGGCACGGGAAGAGTAAGGGGGAAATACAATGAAATTATCAGCAAAAGAAAAAACGGCATTCGGCCTGGGGGCTGTCGGAAAAGATATGGTATATATGCTTTCGGCGAGCTATATTCTGTATTATTACCAGGATGTTCTCGGAGTAAGTGCGATGGCAATGGGAATTATTCTCATGGCAGCGCGGGTGTTTGATGCATTTAACGATCCGATTATGGGAGTGATTGTTGCAAAAACCAGAACACGCTGGGGAAAATTCCGTCCATGGCTTCTGGTTGGAACCCTGTGCAATGCGATCGTGCTGTATCTGATGTTTGCCGCACCGCCGGCATGGAATGGAAGTGGGATTGTGGCATATGCAGCCATTACCTATATTGTGTGGGGAGTCACCTATACCATGATGGACATTCCTTTCTGGTCGATGATTCCGGCATTTACAGAAGGCGGAAAAGAGCGCGAAAATTTAACAACTATGGCGCGTTCCTGTTCGGGTGTCGGTTCCGCTCTCGTTACGATTATTACGATGAAATGTGTGTATATGCTGGGACAGGGAAATGAGCGCACGGGTTTCCGCTGGTTTGCACTTATTGTTGCGGTATTGTTTGTGCTGTTTATTACGATCACCTGTCTGACGATCCGGGAAAAATCCACGGTTCATATGGAAACACCGACCGTACGGCAGATGTTTTCGGCGCTGATTCACAACGATCAGGCAATGACGGTTGTCATCACCATTGTACTGATTAACTGCTCTTTGTATATTACGTCCAATCTGCTGTTGTATTTTTTCAAGTATGATGTGAGTGGGGAGAGCTGGTATAACAGCTATACACTTTTTAGTACATTTGGCGGAGCGGTACAGATTTTGTCCATGATGGTATTGTTTCCGCTGCTGCGGAAGTTTATGAGCAGTATCCGTGTGTTCTACCTGAGTTTTGGAATGGCAATCGCAGGGTATGCGATTCTGCTTGTGCTGATGATTGGCGGTCATACTGTGCTTGGAGCCCTGGTGGTGCCGGGATTTTTGATCTTTGCGGCATTTGGCATGCTGACCGTGCTTACCACAGTATTTCTGGCAAATACGGTAGATTATGGGGAAATGAAAAATCACCGCCGTGATGAAAGTGTGATTTTTTCCATGCAGACGTTTGTTGTGAAACTGGCTTCGGGAGTTGCCGTGCTGATCGCAGCGATCTGTCTGTCTCTCTGTAACCTCAAGCAGGATACAAGTGCGGCGGTTGTTGCGCGTGCAGCGGATTCTTCGGTGCTGGGACTGCGGCTGACGATGGCGGGAATTCCGATGATCGGTCTTTTCATCGCGGTATTGGTATTTCGGAAAAAATATATTTTGACAGAGAAAAAGCTGCAGGAGATTAATGCAGTAATTAAAAATCAGGAGAACTGCTAAAAGAAAGGATGACAGCTATGATTCGTAAAATTGGACAGGCATTCGTACTGGATACGGCACATACAACATATGCATTTTCCATTCTGCCGGGGGGACATCCGGAGCATCTGTATTACGGGAGAACTATTCATATCGAGCATCCGGATGATCTTGAAATTCTTGTGGAAAAGCATGTGTTTGCACCGGGAAATGTGAATATCTGTGAAAAAGAGCATGCCGGTTTTTCGCTGGAGGATGTGCGGCTGGAAATGTCTTCGTACGGAAAGGGCGATATCCGTGAGCCGTTTGTTGAGGCTATTCTTTATGATGGGGCAAAGACTCTGGATTTCCGCTATGAAGATGCCGTTATTACCGGGAAAAAAGATGCGCTGGACGGACTTCCGGGTTCCTATGGAAGTGCGGGAGAAGTTCAGCAGCTGTGTGTGACAATGGTGGACCGGCAGTATGATCTGAAGCTGTTGCTCTACTACTATGTCTATGAGGCGGCAGATGTGATCGGACGGAGTGCGAAGATCGTCAATGCCAGCAGTCAGGATGTACAGCTTACCCGTCTGATGAGTCTGCAGCTGGATTTTGATGACAGTGATTATATTTTTACGACATTTCGCGGCGCATGGGCGCGGGAGATGCATCGCTGTGACCAGACGCTGACCGGTGGCAGAATTGTCAATGATTCTTTTACCGGAACCACGTCGAGCCGGGCAAATTCGTTTGTGATGCTGAGCCGTCCGAAAACGGGAGAAGATCAGGGAGACTGTTACGGATTTCATCTGATCTACAGTGGAAATCACTGTGAGACTGCGGAGGTCAGCAGTTTTGGAAAACTCCGGCTTCTTACGGGGATCAATCCACGGGAATTTTCGTGGAAACTGGAGCCGGGAGCACAGTTTCAGGCACCGGAGGCCTTTATGACCTATGCACCGGATGGATGGGGAGGCATGAGCCGGCGGATGCATGCGTTTATCCGGGAGCATATCGTGCGCGGATATTGGAAAAACAGGCCGCGCCCGGTACTTTTAAACAGCTGGGAGGCCTGCTATTTTGATATCAGTGAGAGCAGGCTCTTAAAGCTGGCAAAGGCGGGAAAAGATGCCGGAATCGAATTGTTTGTGGTGGATGACGGCTGGTTTGGCAGACGAAACGATGACACTTCTTCATTGGGAGACTGGGTGCCGAATACAAAAAAACTGCCCGGCGGCTTATCGCGCCTTGCCAAAAAAATTACAGATCTGGGGCTTTCTTTTGGGATCTGGGTAGAGCCGGAGATGGTCAGTGTGGACAGTGACCTTTACCGGAAGCATCCGGACTGGACCATTGAAATTCCCGGAAAACCGCATGCGGAAGGACGAAACCAGAGAATTCTGGATCTTGGCAGGAGAGAAGTGCAGGAGTATATCATTGCCAGTATGACAAAGGTCTTTTCTTCGGCACCGGTTTCTTATGTGAAGTGGGATATGAACCGGACGTTTTCCGATTATTATTCACAGAGCCTGCCGGCCGCACAGCAGGGAGAGGTGGCACATCGTTATGTGCTGGGACTGTACCGGTGCATGGAGGAACTGACCTGTCGTTTTCCGGAAATTTTATTTGAAGGGTGTGCAGCAGGCGGAAACCGTTTTGATCCCGGCATTTTGTGCTATTTTCCGCAGATCTGGGGAAGCGATGACACAGATGCCTGTTGCAGGGCGGACATACAGACAAATTACAGTTACGGGTATCCGCTCTCGACGGTGAGTGCACATGTATCTGCGTGTCCGAACCATCAGACGCTGCGCCGGACACCGCTTACGACCCGCTTTGCAGTTGCCGCATTCGCAGTGCTGGGGTATGAATGTAATTTCTGTGACTGTACCAGAGAGGAACTTGAGGAGATCAGGGCTCAGATTGCACTGTACAGGAAGTGGCGTAGTGTATTGCAGCAGGGCACATTTTATCGTGGGCGGACATTTGCTGACGGAAATCTCACAGAATGGACCTGTGTTTCAGAAGATCAGACACAGGCAGTCGGCATGCTGATGCAGAAACTTGCGGAACCGAATACACAGTTTCATGCGTATTATCCCAAAGGACTTGCAAAAGAGAAACGGTACCATTTTACCAACCGCGCGTTAACGTACAGTATTCTGGAGTTTGGGGATCTGGTCAACACGGTTGCTCCGGTACATATCCGCCCGGATTCTGTGACACATCATCTGCTGGCAAAATTTGTAAAGATGGATGGGGAAACGGAGGATTTCTGTGCATACGGGGATGCCCTGATGTATGGAGGTGCACATCTGCACCCGGCATTCGGAGGCACCGGATATGATGAGAACGTACGGTATTTTCCGGATTTTGCGTCTCGTTTGTATCTGATGGATTGCAATTTATAGCCGAAAAGTGCTATGATACAAAAGAGCAATTCAGGCAGGACAGGAGATAAGAAAATGCAGAAACGAAAAAACAGATGGTACATAGCCGTTGCAGCAGTTGTAATTTTAGCAGTTGTTCTGGTATTGGCAGTTGTGCTGGGGAAAAAGGGAAAGAACAAAAAAGATCCAAAGATGATTGAGCCGACGCAGCAGGAGCAGGCATCGGAAATACCGACGGAAACAGAGGAAGTATTTGATTATTCCGCTACGGAGACCGCAGAGACAAAATCGCTTCCGAAGTCCGTTGTCAGCAAGCAGGGAATTCTCATTGATGTGGATGCCGGAACGATTCTGGCTGGAAAAGATGCATTAAAACGTATGATTCCAGCATCTATGACCAAAATCTTTACCGTGCTGGTAGCAGCGGAAAATATTAAGCCAGAGCAGCTGGACGAGCTGGTTACCATCAGTATTGATGCCACAGATTTCAGTTATAGTAATGACTGCAGCAATACCGGATACGAAGTGGATGAGCAGGTAACGGTAAGGGATCTGTTTTATGGAACCATTTTGCCATCAGGGGCAGATTCTGCGGTTTCTCTGGCAACTTATGTGGCCGGTTCACAGGAAGCATTTGTGGATATGATGAATCAGGAACTGGAAAAAATGGGATTGTCGGAGACCACACATTTTACCAACTGTGTCGGCATATACAATGATGACCATTACAGTACGCCGTATGATATGGCAATGATTTTAAAAGCCGCAATGGACAATGATCTGTGCAGGGAAGTTCTTGGAACGCGAACCTATACGACATCAAAATCCAAACCACATCCGGATGGGATTACAATATCCAACTGGTTTTTGCGGAGAATTGAAGATAAGGATACACACAGTGAAATTATCGGGGCAAAGACTGGCTTTGTGAATCAGTCCGGAAGCTGTGCGGCAAGTATGGCACAGACACCGGATGGAAAAGAGTATATCTGTGTGACTGCAGGATCCACCAGCAGCTGGCGCTGTATCTATGATCATGTGGATATTTACGATGCGTTTCTGCCAGAGACGGCACAGCCTTTTGAAAGTGAAGAGGTAACACAATAAAAAAGGAACAGCGAAAGCTGTTCCCTGTTGTTTAAAGAATGATGATATTGGCACAATTGATATCTTCTCCAAGGTTGTAAACATTACCGCTGGTAAGCCCGACAACCACAGGACGGAGAATATAGTGCGGAATATTTTTGACCACGCGCGCCTGTTCACCGTTACTTAGCTCCACGATGCTGTCTACCGGATATAGAATCATGCTTTCAAGGAAGCTCTTCATGGCAGTTATGTCGAGTTCCATGGTCATGGACATAATCATTTCCACGGCATCTCTCTGGGAATAGGCTTTTTTATAGGGGCGTTCGGTAACCAGGGCATCATAGATATCCGCTACGGACAGAATCTTGGCATAGGGGCAGATTTTCTCCGCAGACACACCCATCGGGTATCCGCTTCCATTGATCTTTTCATGGTGTTGCAAAACACCAAGGCAGACAGCCGGAGAAAATTCCGCATGATCCTTGATCATGTTGTAACTGTATGTCGAGTGCTGCCGCATAATGGCAAATTCGTCATCATTGAGTTTGCCCGGTTTGTTTAAGATAGCATTTGGAATTTTGGTTTTTCCAATGTCGTGCAGCAAACCACAGACACCGATTTCCCGTACTTCTTCGGGAGAGAGTCCCTGCTGCTTGGCAACGATCATGGAAATGGTTGCTACATCCACGCTGTGTTTGAAGGTGTATTCGTCACTGGTTTTGAGTGTGGAGATATCAATTGCGATGGCATCATTGCTTTTAATGGAACGCATCAGGTCATCGGCAATGCTCTCTGTGGTGGCAACCATTTCCTCGGAGGTTGTATTGTTGTAGATAAACTGGATACCGGTAGAGACACGTTCACGGATACTGGCAGAAAGAGTAACTTTTGCGCGGTCTTCGGTACGGAGCCGTTCGATATTTTTTTCTGCTTCCGGAGAAGTAGGAACCTGTTCTGGGTTTTCCTCTTCTTCCCCCTCCTGGATGTAAACAGACATAATACCCAGTTTCAACAGGGAATCAATCATATAATCATCCAGTTCGGCACCTCTGGCAACGAGATTACGTCCCAGACGGTCAACGACCGGATGATCGAGCTTCATGCCCGGTTTTAATTGTCTTGTTCTCATGTACTTTCGTTTTATCATATTTATATTTTACTATTTGTTGGATATTTTTCCAAGTTTTTTTGGAAAACTTTAGGAGAAATTTAGGAGAAATGATATGCTTCCACAACTTTTTTTAGATCGAATGAAACAAATGCTGGAGAAAGAATACCCGGCATTTCTAAACAGTTACGAAGATGCGCGTTATCAGGCACTGCGGATCAATCCGTCAAAAACCGACACAGACCGGTTTACAGAGGAGACTTCCTTTCATCTGCAGCCGGTGCCGTGGGAAGCGAACGGGTTTTATTACGAAAAGGAAGATCAGCCGGGAAAACATCCGTATCACGAGGCGGGCGTGTACTATATTCAGGAGCCGAGTGCCATGGCACCGGCTGCATATCTGGATGTGCAGCTGGGCGAAAAAGTTCTGGATTTATGTGCGGCACCGGGGGGCAAAAGTACACAGATTGCGGCAGCGATGCAGGGAAAAGGGCTCCTTGTCAGCAATGAGATTCATCCGGCGCGGGCAAAGATTCTTTCCGAGAATATGGAACGGATGGGTGTAAAAAATGTGATGGTGACAAACGAGAGTCCGCAGACACTTGCGGGAATGTTTACGGAATATTTTGACCGGATCATGGTAGATGCTCCGTGTTCCGGGGAAGGAATGTTTCGTAAAAATGAACAGGCGTGTGAGGAGTGGAGTCCTGAAAATGTTCAGATCTGTGCGGCGCGGCAGCAGGAAATTCTTGCATGTGCGGCCTCCATGCTCCGGCCGGGAGGACGTATGGTTTACTCTACCTGTACCTTTGCACCGGAGGAAAACGAGGGAACGATCAGCCGTTTTCTGGAACAGCATCCGCAGTTTCATATTGTGCCGGTGAAAAAATATCCGGGAATGGCAGACGGTGTAGCGGCATGGACAAAACATCCGGCAGCGGAGATAGGAGATACGATCCGGTTATTTCCGCATCATCTGCACGGAGAGGGACATTTCGTTGCGGTTCTGGAAAACGAGGGAACCGTTTCGGAAAATTACCGGGGATATTGTGCGAATGGAGAAGAAAAACCGCTGGCAAAGGGAGAAGCAAAAGCGTATCTTGCAGGATTACAGGAGTTTCTTGGAAAGATACCGGCAGATGATGCCGGGAGGCTGTTTCTTTTTGGAGAGCAGCTGTATCTGATGCCGGAACATATGCCGGCAACCAGACGGCTGCATGTGCTGCGTCCGGGTCTGCATCTTGGCACAGTTAAAAAGAACCGGCTGGAACCGGCACACGCACTGGCACTTGCAATTTCTCCGCAGGAAGCATGCCACAGCTGGAATCTGTCTGTGGATGAAGCACGCGCGTATCTGGCCGGGCAGACGTTTCCGGCAGAAGGGGAGAAGGGCTGGTATCTGATCACGGTAGATGGATACAGCCTCGGCTGGGGCAAACTTGCGGGTTCTGTGATGAAGAATCACTACCCGAAGGGGCTGCGGAAGCTGCTCTAAAAGAAGTCCACCTGATACGGTTGCACTACTTTCGCTTATTTTTATTTATACGATAAAAGAAGCATTTGGGGGTTATGGAGGATTATTAAAATGAAAAAAAGAGTCGGCTTATTATTAATAGCCATTACCATATGTTTTTTTAGTTTGGGCTGTAATAAAACTGCAACAATAGATAATCATATTTTTGAAACAGATTTAAAAAGTGATAGTGGATATACGTGGAAGTCGCTTCGAATGGATAACGAATACATAGATAACATAGAATGTCTTGTAGATGATAATATTGTTTATTCTAAATATGAAAATGGGGTTACAAATTTGGTTTTTTACAATTACAATATAACGGATAAGCAGACATACAGATTAGGGAGTATTAAAGATCCGTATATTAACTCCGGCGATGTTGTGGTTGTGGGAAATGAGGTATTTTTCTATTGCAACAGAGTTGTAGGAATTGAAAAGTATCCTGATGGGAAGTTAGAAAATTCACTATATAAAATAAATGTTGGGGACCATAAATTACAGAAAATAGCAAGTGATTCTACAGATCAAACATTAATTTATGTGAAAGTATGTAAGGATAAAATTATATCATTAAAAGGTAAAAAAAATAAAAAGAAAAGTATAACTTATTTGGATTCATATGATGTTTCTGGTGGAAAAAATAAAAAATTTGATATTCTGATATCGAAGGATTATAACAGAAAAAAAGAAAATGGTGAAGTGTTATATAATTTCGCAGTATATCAGTCAAAAATATATGCTTTAGTTCGATTGAAAAACAGTTCAGGGAAGGACTCATGGATAATAGAAAAGTATAATTGTGCTGGAAACTATATTGATAGTTTGAAGCTGGATAAAAAAATTATCAATTTGCTAAAAAATGAAAGAATTTCAAAGTTTGAGATGTCAGGAAAATATGGTTTTATAAGAACATTTAGTGGGAGTGGAGTACTTTTTCGTGTAGCATCGGGGAAGACCGTTGCAAAAATAATAAATAAGATAGATTTGGATATTGCGATACCTGGCAGAGATAAAAAAGCAGATTATGCTTTGGTATATTCCAGGGATACAGGAGAAATCTGGAATATTGACAGTCGCCATAATAAGCTTAACAAGATAGACTTGCCATATGAATATTTGAACTACTTATATACAGATAATGGAAAAATTTTAATATCTTCAGATAATACAGTATATGGGGAACTTGATAGTTTTCTTACAAAAAAATAATGAAGCGTTTATCTGACAAGTGGAAGGTATATTAAAAATGACATATGATTCAAATAAGGGCAGTTTAAAAACTGCCCTTATTAATAGTTTTGCTTAAAATATAAGAAACTCCTGCAAATGCGCATTTTTTAAAGCATTGTTTTACCACAAATGCGCATTTTCTACAGGATTATATACTGTGACCGCCACCACCACCGGAGTGGCCGCCACCACCGCCACCGCCGCCGGAATGACCACCACCGCTGCTGCCGGAAGATACCGGACTGTAAGTACGCGACTGGCGGATGAATTGTGTGCGTGGGTTATTGATCTGCATCTGTGCATACAATCCGGTCATCACCTGTTTGCGGTCTGCCTTGTGGGAACGTGAACTCCACAGCGCGAAAAAGAGATTGAGAAACAGTGCAGCAACAATGGCCAGCAGCGCACTGCAGAGGTAGCGCATCGGTTCTGCAATTCGTTTGCCCTGCATCAGCGTTTCGATCTGGGTAAAGACCTTGTATGCACAGGTATAATAATCCTTATCGCGCGCGTAGGTATAAGTGTTATCGGTAATTGAACGTGCGCGGGAATTGGTGATGATTTTGTGCGCCTGTCCATCGCTGTAGAGATAAATCTCATTCAGGCAGCGGTCAATGACGAAGATCGTACCGTTGGCATGTGGACCAAAGACATCATCGAAATAATCTGCAGCAAAATCTTCGGTGGAAGATTTACTGTGTCCGGTTGTGGTTACAAAAGCCACATTACAGTATGCGGTCAGATCATACAGCTGCTTTTGCAGACTGTTTTCCTGGGAGTCTGTCAGAAAATCGGCAGAATCATCCAGCACATAAACGTAGCCGGTTTCCTCATTGGAAGCGGAAACTGCGGATGCACAAACCGGTATGGTGCTGGCGGAGAGTATCAGACAAAATACAAATGCCGTAAGGATATGTTTTATTTTACGCACGGTCATCACCTCCCTGTTTGTCAAATTGTGGCAGCCGGCGGGTGGACAACAGATTATACGCATGGATAATACTGATGAACGACACGAGGATGGCAGCCATGGAAAGAATTGCGGCTCCGTAATAGTAGAGATCCGATACCGGATGCAGGAACCATACCCCAAACGAAAGTACCGCAGCACAAAGCGGAAGAATCCAGCCAAGCGGATTCGTTTTTGCGGCTGGCTCCGGCTGGGCTTCAGGGTTTTTCGGTTTGTCTGCAGCAGAAGCTTTCTTCGATTGGATGAACATTTTGCCACGGTCATTTGCACCGGTATCTTTCTGACGGATAGAAACACATTCGTAGAAATAGACACAGGCGGCGAGCAATGACAAAAGCAGAGTGGTCATTACCAGGGATGAAGGCTGCAGGATCGCCGACCATGCCAGAAGCGCAAAGATCGGAATTGCTAAGAGTAGCGAACCGAGCAGATAACGCTTCGGATCAATCGGAATATCCGCAACGACCAGTCCGGTCTGTCCGTTGACCGTTGCATAAGCGACACGGTCTTTTTTGCGGTAGGATAGAAACCATACCGGAAACATGGTACTGTCGATGGTTTCTGTTTTTGTATGGAGCTGTTCAGGACGGATGGTATCCATGGTAAAACCGGCAAATGTCCCGTCAGAAGCAATACGCTCGGTTGTTTCCGCAGATGCAGTGTATTCGGCATCGCCCTGATATACTTTTGCATCCACATCGGAAGTGTCCGCGTAAAATCCGCTTAAATAGGCGGGGGTAAAGGCTTTCATGCCTTTTAAATTATAAGGAGCCAGTTCTTCACTGATATTGTCATCAAAAGAGGATGAGGCATCATAGGAAAGACCTTTGTAGTAGGCATCCAGATCCCCGGTAAGTGCGTAGTGATCGGTAATAATATAATCACCGCGGCGGGAAGTCTTTTTCCCATTGAGCGAGAGAGGCCCTTTCTGGGAGATATAAAATGCCCAGTACGGCATGTAAATTCCGCGGAAACTATCGATATAAGAAGGATCGCGGAGTTCTTTTGGCGCAAAAATGGAATGTTTCATACGGCGTGCGTACGCTTCCTTACACTGTTCCTTTGTCTTCTGGAACGGAATAATATAATTGGGCCGTTTTTCGTGACTGATTCTGCTGTAAAGAATCGTGGAGGCTCCGCAGAAACTGCAGAAACCGGCAGCTGCATTGTCGGTACTTAAAATTTCACCGCCACACTGCGGACAGGTAAAGATCGTGACCTCGTAATCTCCGTCGAATGTCTTTGATTCTTCGGCATCACTTGTTTTCCCGTCAAAATCATAAGGATCAAACAGTGTGTGACAATGCTCGCATGAGAGTTGCTGGGAAGGAATGTCAAATTTGAGATTTCCTCCGCAGTTTGGACATGATAGCATAGTGTTTTCCCTTTCCAAAACATTTTCCTTTGTAACTATTTTATTCTAGCATTGTGGAAATATTTTTACAATGGGTTTAAAGTCATAGAGCCTGAAAATGCTGATTTACATGGATTTTACAGACTTTACGCAAATTTACAGCAATTTTACAACATTACGGAAATTTTACACAGAGTTTACATTCTGGGATGGTTTGATTTTACACTCCGATGATAAACTTATTACAATCTCAGAAAAAAAGTATACGGGGTGTAAAGTTTATGAAAAGAAATGGGGAGGAACCATAAGTGAACGAGACGATGAAAATTATTTTCGGACTGGTCGGAGGTCTGGCAATCTTTATTTACGGCATGAATATGATGAGCGAGTGCCTGCAGAAAGCAGCAGGGGAAAAGATGAAGAAAATCCTTGCCCTGCTTACAAAAAATCCGATTCTTGGTGTGCTTGCGGGAGCTTTGACGACCGCAGTGTTACAGAGCAGCAGCGCAACAACGGTTATGACAATCGGCTTTGTCAGCGCAGGACTGATGTCGCTGCCACAGGCGATCTCCATTATTCTCGGTGCCAATATCGGTACGACCATGACGGCACAGATTATTGCATTTAAAATAACGGATTATATTTATCTGTTCATTTTTGCGGGATTTCTTATTTCTTTTGTATCAAAAAAGGAAAAGGTGAAAAATATCGGACAGACAATTTTCGCATTTGGTTTGTTATTCCTTGGAATTGAGACGATGGGCGATGTCATGAAACCATTGGCATCCAGTGCATTCTTTGTCAACATGATTGGAAAAGTATCCCATATTCCGATTCTTGGGGTATGCGTGGGTGCCGTTATGACACTTGTTGTACAGAGCAGCAGTGCAACGATTGCCGTATTACAGAATTTTGCAGCCCAGGCAGGACCGGACGGTGTGACCAGTATCATCGGACTGGCAGGTGCCATCCCGATTCTGTTGGGGGACAATATCGGTACAACGATTACCGCAGTGCTGGCATCTATCGGACAGCCAAAAGATGCCAGAAGGACGGCGTTTGCCCATTGTGTATTTAATATTTCGGGAGCAATTTTATTCCTGTTTCTTGTAAAACCGTATGCAGCCCTGATTCAGTTCATTTCGCCGAAGGGAAACGAAATTGATGTGATTTCACGGCAGATTGCAAATGCACATACCGGATTTAACCTTGTCATGACGCTGATCTGGATTCCGCTCATTCCTCTGATGGTAAAGATTGTGATGAAACTTGTACCGGATGGAAAGGGAAAGGAAACGGAAGTCGAAGTAGATGAAAATCCGAAATATCTGGACAACAAGCTGATTGCACAGCCGGCAGCAGCATTGCAGCTGGTGGCAAAAGAAGTAATGTACTGTGCAAAACTTGTAGATGAAATGATCGGAAAACTGCAGTACAGAAACGGAAAGATTGATAAAGAAAATGCAGAACTTGTAGAAGAAAAGGCGAAAATACTGCAGAAGCTGTATGCTTCGGTCAATGATTATTTTGCATCACTGTATTCCGGAGGTGTGCTGACCGAGGAACAGGCATCACAAAGTGCCGGTATGCAGTACATTCTCTGTGATATTGACCGGATCGGGCAGCTGACGAGGGAAATCATGGAAACCGTGGCAAAACAGAATAAAGGAAAACATAAGTATTCCAAAGATGCTTTGAAAGAACTGAAAAAGGCAATGGAACAGATCCAGATGATTTTCGGAAGCTGCATTCAGGCGATTTCCGGGGATGTGAATATGGATATCAAAGAACTGATGCGGCAAAAAGAAGACATCATGCAGCTGGGTGAAAAAATGCGCAAAAACCATATTGCCAGAGTGGGAAAGGGAAAGTGCGATTCCAAACTTACCATTCCGTTTAATGATGTGCTCCATAATATTGACCGGATTGGAAACAGTTGTGTAAATCTTGTGGAGGTAGCAAAGGAAAATGTAACTATGCAGGCATTTTTTGCAGAGGATTAGGGCATGCAATAAATAAAGCTGTCAGTAATAACGGTTCGCGGAAATCTGCGAACCGTTATTTTTATACAGGTACATAACTCTGATCCACATGAATCATAAACTGGTAGTTTCCTTCGATTTCCTGAAGCTTGTTTTCAATTTTTTTCTTCAGGTCTTCCGGACGGATCCGCATACCATAGGGGATGACCGCGTCAAAGGCAATGCCGGTGTGGGTATCGCAGTTGATCAGGCGGAAATCGTGGATGGTAATACGGCGGTCAATTTCAAGAACCTTTTGTTCTACCTGCTGCTTCATCTGGGCAATTGCGGCATTATTGGTTTCAATCGGATCCATGTGGATGACGGCTTCACATCCGAGTTTCTGATCCAGCTCCCGTTCAATGTGATCAATCATGTCATGGAGCTGAAAGACATCTTCGTCCCCCGGAACTTCCAGATGCAGGGTGATCATGCGGCGGCCGGGACCGTAGTCATGTACGATCAGATCATGGATACCGTGTACTTTGGGATGGGACATGACAATGGCACGGATTTCCCGGACAAATGTCTGGTCCGGAGCTTTTCCGAGAAGCGGATCCATGGTGTCTTTGACCGCTTTTATTCCGGCATAGAGGATGAAAATGGCTACCAGCAGACCGCCAAATCCATCGACATTGATGGATGTCAGGCGCATAATAATCATGGCTGCCAGAACCACAGAGGTGGCAATGGTGTCGGAAAGCGAATCCATGGCGGTCGCCTGCATGGCATCCGAATCGAGTTTTTTCCCAATATAATGGTTGTAACAGTACATGTAGATTTTTACCAGAATGGAGCATACCAGAATTCCCATGGCAAGCAGACTTGTGTCTACGGCTTCTGGATGCAGAATTTTGGAAAAGGAAGTTTTTAAAAGTTCAAATCCCATCATCAGGATAGCAATCGCTACGACAAATCCCGACACATATTCAAACCTCCCATGTCCGAACGGGTGCTCCGAATCCGGAGTTTTCCCGGCATAAAGAAATCCGGCAAGTGTAATAAAAGAGGAACCGGCATCGGACAGGTTGTTGAACGCATCCGCTGTGATGGCAACGGAACCGCTTAACATTCCGGCAAAATATTTTCCGGCAAACAGGCAGACATTTAAGCAGATTCCAACGATACTGCACAGGGTGCCATATGCCTGCCGTTGTTCTTTTGCCGGACGGTTTTTGATAAAGATTTTCGCTAACATTGTAATCATGGATATCCCCCCAAGAATCATACATGTCCATTGGTTTTTCCTATTATATGCTACGTTTGGGAAAAGGTCAAATTATATAAATTTTACCTGCATTTTATACATGCACCACCCACAAATGCAGGAAGCTGTATTCCTTTCATCGTAAGTCTTGTTTTTGTACTTGGGTATCAGAAAATGGGACTTTCTTTTGAAACAGGAATGATGATTGCGTTTGCCGTGGTTGCGGTGTGGTGGCTTGTGATGTCGCTTCCTTTAATGAAACAGTATCGTCAGGTTCATTATGTAGAGCGGAAACCGCATGCCATGAGGGAAAGCGTTGGACGTATCATAGAAACGCTGCGCAGTGTACGGAAACAAAAGAAAATCTTTCTGTTTCTCATAGCATTCTTCTTTTTCATTGATGGAGTCTATACGATTATAGATATGGCAACGGCGTATGGTTCTGCCCTGGGGCTGGATTCCACAGGACTGCTTCTTGCATTGCTTGTGACACAGTTTGTTGCATTTCCGTTTTCCATTCTGTTTGGCAGGCTTGCGGAAAAATACGATACCGGAAAGCTGATTTTAACCTGTATTGCTGCGTATACGGGGATTACCGTTTTTGCCGTGTTTATGAAGGCACAGTGGCAGTTCTGGGTGCTGGCAATCTTTGTGGGAATGTTTCAGGGGGGCATTCAGGCACTGTCCCGGTCTTATTTTGCAAAGATTGTTCCGCCGGAGCGTTCCGGAGAGTATTTTGGTCTGATGGATATCTGCGGAAAAGGAGCATCCTTTATGGGAACGACGGTGGTCGGACTGGCTTCCCAGGCTTTTGGGAGTATAAACATCGGGGTATCCGCTATCGTATTTCTTTTCCTTTTAGGAGCACTGTTTTTTATGAAAACAGAGCACAGTGGATCGGAAAGTACGAAAAATCAGGAGAACGTTATCATGGAACAGCAGATGTTCCATGATTAAAGTAATACAATATATGATGCGAATTTGTAATAGAAAATAATATAAAACTTTATTTAATATTTAATTAATATTTGATGAAATTTGAAGAATTCATTGACATATTTGATAATAGTAGTAAACTGATGTTAGTTGCAACTTACAAAAGATTGCGCAGACTAAAATGATGTGAAAAAAATAATTTTGTGTTAGATACTATCAGTGTAGAAGAAGATAAGGATAAAAAAGAAATTTCAAACATACCAGATAGCATTTATTTTGACGGTGAAAGATGTGTTAGTCATTCAAGTGGAAAAATATATTATAGATACAGAGGCGATTTTTATTCTGATTCTTCTGAAAAAGTTCTTTTGAAAAAAATGTTTCTTGGTCTAGGCGGTGGGGACATTAAGAAAAATAAGGAGATTGCATATGAATTATGGTTTTGAATTAATGTCAGAAATAATTCCTCTTTGTATTGCAGCTGTGTTAGGAATTGATATGAAAAAGGGCGGAGAAAAAGATTTTTTACCATCTATTATTATTTTATCAATCATAGAAATCCCAACACTGATTGTAACACTTTTTTGTATGTTCATAAAAATTCCACAATCAAATAGCAGACATATAATGGCAACTGCTCTTTTTGCTTTCGTTGCGCTTATATATGTTCTTTGTCGAAAAAAAAAATAGAAATATTGTTCATTTAAACAATAGGGAGTAATTTATTTGAGTATTTGAAATAATAAAAGACCGTGTGGGCATGAGAGGATGCACACGGTCTTTTGTTGTCATAAAACGTATTCCATGTTAAAATGATAGGCGAATAAACGGATGAAGGACAACAGAATGGATTTTTTAAAAGCAAATTATCATGCACATACATGGCGGTGCCAGCATGCCTATGATACGGAGAGAGAATATATTGAAGCAGCGATTTCCATGGGAATTGAAATTTTTGGATTTTCCGATCATGTGCCGTGCCCCTATCAGGACGGATATGTATCCAATATCCGGATGACCATGAAACAGGCGCCGGAATATGTGGAGACAATCCGAAGGCTCGAAGCGGAGTACCGGGATCAGATAAAAATATATGCAGGATTTGAGGCAGAGTATGTTCCGGAATTTTACGAAGAACAGATGCGGATGTTCCGCAACCTTGGATGTGATTATATGATCATGGGGCAGCATTTTCTGGGATCAGAAGAAAAAGGACCATATACAGGGACAGAGACGGAGGATGAAAGCCGTATCCGCAGATATGTGGATCTCGTAATCGAAGGGATGAAGACCGGAAGTTATGCATATCTTGCCCATCCGGATCTGATGAATTATCAGGGAATGGATTCGGTATACGACTGGGAGATGACCCGGTTGTGCAAAGAAATGAAGGAACTGGACATTCCGTTGGAGATCAACATGCTCGGCATGGGAGAAGGGGCAAGGCATTATCCGGCAGAGCGTTTCTGGAAGATTGCCGGGGAAGTCGGAAATAAAGCGATTCTCGGATTGGATGCCCATTGTGTGAGACATATTCAGGATGTGGATTCTTACAGAAAATGTATGGAATTGGCGGAAAAGTATAATTTGAACTTAATAAATAAGCTGGAGCTCTAGCGCATTTTTCCTGTTTCGTCAAGTGAAAATTTTTACAAAACAGGCAGGTCTATTTGTGAGATTTGACCTATGGTCTTTACCTACCATATATTGTATAATGAAGATCGTCGTGAACAAAACTTGGTAGTAATAAGGAGCAAAAAGAAGTATGTCAGATGAAGTTTTAGACGATGTCATGTTAAAGGGAAATTGTAAGGGGAAGGCAGATGCAATTGTAAACTGCCAGTGCAGCATTGAGACTGCACCAAAGCGCTGTGAGCAGGCGGAACACTGCATGTTTTATTCCTACTACAAATGTAGTAAGCAGTGGAAACGACTGGGATAGTCATCGCTGAAATGAGAAGGAGAAAAGACTTTTGCCTTGGCGAGGATGCCGGAGCAAAGGTCTTTTTGCTTTTTAAACGAAAAGGAGTATGTTTTATATGAAGAGAATTCTGGTGCTCAGTGATTCGCACGGAAATGTAAATAATATGGTTACGGCAGTCGGCCGATTACATCCGGATATGATCATTCATCTGGGAGACTGCTGGGCAGATGCAGAACAGCTGCACCGGAAATTTCCTATGACTGTGATGGAACAGGTGCCGGGAAACTGTGATTGCCGTCAGGAAGTTCAGGAACGGATTCTTCTGATCGAAGGGAAAAAAATACTGATCTGTCATGGACATACATTTAATGTAAAAGCCGGATATCTGAATCTGGAATATGCGGCAGAGGAGCGGAAGGTCGATGCCGCACTGTTCGGACATACCCACCGGGTTTTTTATGACAAACACAACCGGATTACCTACATGAATCCGGGAAGTATCGGACAGCCGCCTTACGGAATACCGCCATCCTATGGAGTTCTGCAGGTGGACGGATCGAGTAATACGATCGCAACGGATGTGATCTACCTGGAAGAAAATAATTGACGAAAGACAGACGGTAGAAGTATAATAACAGAAGTTATTATTCTTGAAGGAGAAAAGTTAAAAATGGTTAAGGTTGTAAAATTTGGTGGCAGCTCGCTGGCGAGTGCCGAGCAGTTTGCCAAGGTTGGCGATATTATCCGTGCGGATGAATCCAGAAAATATGTAGTGCCGAGTGCTCCTGGAAAGCGTAATTCCAGAGATACCAAGGTTACGGATATGTTATATGCATGCTACGCGAAAGCAGAGGCAGGCGAGGAGTTCCGTGTTCCTCTCATGAAGATCAAAGAGCGTTATGATTCCATTATCAACGGACTCGGACTGAAAGTGACACTGGATGAGGAGTTTAAGACAATTTCCAAAAACTTTAAGGAAAAAGCCGGTGTGGATTATGCGGCTTCCCGCGGAGAGTATCTGAATGGTATTCTTATGGCAGATTATCTTGGATATGAGTTTATCGATTCTGCAACCGTAATCTTTTTTGATGAAGAAGGAAATCTGGATGCAGACAAGACTGACAAGGTACTGTCAAAGAAACTTGCAGAGTGTGAGAAAGCTGTAATTCCTGGATTTTACGGAATTGGTGCTGACGGAAGGGTGAAAACATTCTCCCGCGGCGGTTCGGATATTACCGGATCAATTGTTGCAAAAGCATGTCATGCAAGTTTATATGAGAACTGGACAGATGTATCCGGATGTCTTGTGGCAGATCCACGTATTATTGATAATCCTCAGCCGATTCATGTGATTACATATCGTGAATTAAGAGAGCTTTCTTATATGGGAGCTTCCGTACTTCATGAGGATGCGGTGTTCCCGGTACGTAAAGCCGGTATTCCGATCAATATCCGCAATACCAATGATCCAGAGGCAGAAGGAACCCTGATCGTAGAGAGTACCTGTCAGAAACCGGAATATACGATCACTGGTATCGCGGGGAAAAAGGGATTTGTCGCAGTAAGTATTGACAAAGACATGATGAACTCCGAAGTTGGATTCTGCCGTAAAGCATTACAGGCATTTGAAGAAAACGGAATTTCGATTGAGCATATGCCATCCGGCATTGACACCATGACCGTATTTGTGCATCAGGAGGAGTTTGAAGGCAAGGAGCAGCAGGTGATTAGCTCCATCCGCCGTCTGACCCATCCGGATGTGATTGATCTGGAAGCAGATCTGGGTCTGATCGCTGTTGTAGGACGTGGTATGAAGTCTACCCGTGGTACTGCAGGCAGAATCTTTTCTGCACTGGCACATGCAAACATCAATGTCAAGATGATTGACCAGGGATCTTCCGAGTTAAATATTATTATTGGTGTCAGCAATGACGATTTCGAGGCAGCCATCAAGGCGATTTACGATATCTTTGTAGAGACCAGACTTTAAACATCAGGAATGCACCTTATGACGCTCCCTTTCATATGTTATATGGAAGGGAGCGTTTTTATATGACCGGAAATATCGTGATTTTTGTTACGGATCAGCGACAAAGCAATCTTGCCGCCTGTCTTCCGGGAAAGATACACCGACTGGACTGGAGACGGGGAGTGGAAAAGGAAGAGGCACTGGAAGTGCTGGACAACAGCAGGTATCTTGTGCTGCCGGTTCCTGTTACGAAGATTGAGAGAAACCATGATGTAAATATTATATTAAAGGAGGAACTGACAGGGAAAAAAGAACGGGACTGGATATTGTTTGGAGGGGTTTTTGGACCGGAGTGGAGACAGCGCTGTGAGGATGCGGGAACAGAATATTATGATATGATGACAGATGCGGTGGTTGTGCATCGCAACGCATGTATTACAGCAGAAGCAACGGTTGCTGAAATTTTAAAATACAGTGATTATTCTATCCGGGGGCAGAAAATTATTGTCAGTGGGTATGGAAGATGCGGCAGGGAGATCGCCAGGGTTTTGTCTGCGATGGGAGCAAAAGTGACAGTGCTGGCAAGGAGCGTAGAGGCACGCCGGCTGGCACGGACAGAAGGACATGAGGCAGTGGACTTTTCGTACGGTCCGGAGGAAGCCTATGGGGCACGCACGGTTGTAAACACGGTTCCGGCACTTGTGATCCGCGAGCCGATGATCCGTGAAATGCATTCGGATGCCGTGATCATTGATATTGCATCAAGACCCGGCGGTACGGATCTGATGGCAGCGGAGGCATATGGAATCAAAGTTGTGGCGGCATTGGGACTTCCGGGGCTGTATACGACAAAGAGCAGTGCCAAAGTGCTGGCAGATGCAATTCTTGAACACAGTAAAATCAGGCAGGATGGGAAAGAGGCAAAGACATGGATTTATCAAATCGCAATATAGGGTATGGGATTACCGGTTCTTTCTGTACATTCGCAAAAACCAGGAAAGAGATTCAGAGACTGACGGAGATGGGAGCACATGTGATTCCCATCTTTTCTTATCAGACGCAGAACTGTGATACGCGGTTTGGAACGGCAAAAGAGTTTATGGAAGAAGTCTGTGACATAACGGGGAACCCTGGAATCCGCACACTTCAGGAGGCAGAACCGATCGGACCGAAGGGATATCTGGATGTGATGGTGATTGCACCGTGTACAGGAAATTCTGCGGCGAAGCTGGCGAATGCAATCACCGATACTCCGGTTCTGATGGCTGCCAAAGCGCATATGCGCAATGGCAAACCATTGGTAATTGCCATATCCACCAACGATGCACTGGGAGCCAGTTTTAAAAATATCGGGATGCTGATGAATACGAAACATATTTATTTTGTGCCATTCGCACAGGATAATTATGAAAAAAAGCCAAATTCGATGGTGGCAAAAATGGAACTTTTGCCGGAGACGATTTCGGCAGCTTTGGAAGGAAAGCAGCTGCAGCCGGTGGTACGGGGATAAAAAAGCCCCCAGACAGATCTGTCTGGGGAGGCTTTTACATAATTCCGGAATGGTACTATGCATTTTTTTGTGCATCATAGGCTTCGCGCAATGCCCGGGCAAGCTGATCACCACAGGAGGTGTTTTTCATGCCACAGTGAATACCGGAAATACGGCGTTCCACTTCTTCAACAGTCATGCCCTCAACCAGACGGGGAATTGCCTGAAGATTTCCCTGACAGCCGCCGGTGAATTTCACATTTTTAACAATATTTCCGTCCAGCTCCACTTCGATCTGTGTGGAACAGGTGCCTTTTGTTTTGTAAATATAAGACATGGGTTGTTACCTTCCTTTCTGTTTCTTCCTTGTGTTTGGAATACAATAATCGTCCTCTTATCATAGCAAGCTGTTTACAAATTTTCAATAGCAGAATCCTGTTCGTTCATAAAAAGTTTATAAAACATTCATGGCCTTTGAGTTGTGTAAATGTGGAGAAAGTGGTACAATACCTATATTCTATGCGAGTTAGGAGCAAAATATATTATGAGTGCATTGACTAAAATTTTTGGTACACACAGTGACAGGGAGTTGAAACGAATTACGCCCCTCGTAGATAAAGTGGAATCTTATCGTGACGAGATGAAGGCACTTTCGGATGAAGAATTACGGGGAAAGACAAAAGAATATAAGGAGCGTCTGGAAAAAGGAGAGACACTTGACGATCTGCTTCCGGAAGCGTATGCGACCGTACGTGAGGCAGCAAGCCGTGTGCTTGGCATGGAGCATTACAGAGTACAGATTATCGGTGGTATTATCCTGCATCAGGGACGTATTGCAGAGATGAAGACAGGTGAAGGTAAGACACTGGTATCTACACTTCCGGCTTATCTGAATGCGCTGGAGGGCAAAGGGGTATATATCGTCACCGTCAATGATTATCTGGCAAAACGAGATTCCGAGTGGATGGGAAAAGTGCATGAATTCCTCGGACTGACCGTTGGTGTTGTATTGAATGATATGAGCAACGATGAGCGCCGTGACGCTTACAATTGCGATATTACATATATTACAAATAACGAACTTGGATTTGATTACCTGCGTGACAACATGGTGATCTACAAGGAGCAGCTGGTACAAAGAGGTCTGCACTATGCGATCATCGATGAGGTCGATTCCGTATTGATCGATGAGGCGCGTACACCTCTTATTATTTCCGGTCAGAGTGGAAAGTCCACCAAATTATATGAAGCATGTGATATTTTAGCGCAGCAGCTGACACGTGGTGAGGATGTACCGGAGTATTCCAAGATGGATGCCATCATGGGAATTGAGCAGGAAGAAACCGGAGACTTTATCGTAAATGAAAAGGACAAACTGGTGAATCTGACACAGCAGGGTGTGGAAAAGGTTGAGAAATTTTTCCATATTGATAACCTGGCAGATCCGGAGAACCTGGAGATCCAGCATAATGTGATCCTTGCGCTCCGTGCACATTATCTGATGTTCCGCGATCAGGATTACGTGGTAAAAGAGGATCAGGTTATGATCGTTGACGAGTTTACCGGACGTATCATGCCGGGTCGTCGTTATTCCGATGGTCTGCATCAGGCAATCGAGGCAAAGGAGCATGTAAAGGTTAAGAGAGAGAGCAAGACACTTGCAACCATTACATTCCAGAACTTCTTCAATAAATTTGAGAAGAAAGCCGGTATGACCGGTACGGCTCTGACGGAGGAAAAAGAGTTCCGTGATATTTACGGCATGGACGTTATTGAGATTCCTACCAACCGTCCGATTGCACGTATCGATCATCAGGATGCGGTATATAAGACGAAGAAAGAAAAATTCAAAGCAGTTGTTGAGGAAGTCAAGGAAGCACATGAGAAGGGACAGCCGGTTCTGGTTGGTACCATCACGATTGAGACTTCCGAGCTGATCAGCGGAATGTTAAAGCGTGAGGGAATTCCGCATACCGTATTGAATGCAAAATTCCATGAGCAGGAGGCCGAGATCGTTGCACAGGCAGGACAGCACGGAGCGGTTACCATCGCTACGAACATGGCTGGTCGTGGTACAGATATCAAGCTGGACGAGGATGCACGTGAAGCCGGAGGTTTAAAGATCATCGGTACCGAGCGTCATGAATCCCGCCGTATCGATAATCAGCTGCGTGGTCGTGCCGGACGTCAGGGAGATCCGGGTGAATCCCAGTTCTTTATTTCTCTGGAAGATGATCTGATGAGACTGTTCGGTTCCGAGCGTCTGATGTCAGTATTTAACGCACTTGGTGTTCCGGAAGGTGAGCAGATTCAGCACAAGATGCTTACTTCTGCCATCGAGAAGGCACAGGAAAAGATCGAGTACAACAACTATGGTATTCGTAAGAATCTGTTAGAGTATGATCAGGTAAACAATGATCAGAGAGAGATCATTTACAAAGAGCGTATGTCCGTATTAAATGGAGACAGCATGCGTGATGCGATCTTTAAGATGATTCAGGAACAGGTGGAGAAATCAGTCGATACCTGTATTTCGAATGAGATTCCGCGCGAAGAGTGGAATTTAAATGAATTAAATGAAATTCTTCTGCCGGTGATTCCTCTTGAACCTGTTACAGAGGAAAATATCGAAGATATCAAGGATGTCAAAGAATTAAAGCAGCATCTGAAAGAACAGGCAGTGCTTTTATATGAAGCTAAAGAGACCGAATTCCCGGAGATCGAGCAGTTCCGTGAGCTGGAGCGTGTCGTATTGCTGAAGGTGATCGACCGCAAGTGGATGGATCATATCGACGATATGGATCAGCTCCGTCAGGGTATCGGATTACAGGCATACGGACAGAGAGATCCGCTGGTTGAGTATAAGATGGCCGGATTTGATATGTTCGATGAAATGATCGCGGGTATTCAGGAGGATACCATTCGTCTTCTCTATCATGTACAGGTAGAGCAGAAGGTAGAGCGTGAGCAGGTCGCAAAAGTAACCGGAACCAATAAGGATGAGAGTGCGGCAAAAGCACCGAAGAAGCGTGAACACGCCAAGGTATATCCGAATGATCCGTGTCCATGCGGCAGTGGTAAGAAATATAAGCAGTGCTGCGGACGTAAGGTTGTATAAAATCGAAGCAGATAACAAAAACGTGGAAACCATCATGGTTTCCGCGTTTTTTTGTAAAATCGTTCACTGCCTGACACTATTTTTGTTTCTTTGGAAATTTAGAATAAGATTTGTTCTGTTTCATGCCGCCCCGGCACTCTGCAAGTTCGCTGACAGTGACGAGCTGATATCCGCGTCTGGTAAGTTCCGGAATGATGGTCTGGGAGGCAGTGGCGGTCGCTTTATACAGATCGTGCATCAGTACGATATCTCCATCCTTTACATGGTTCAATACGGCTTTCTGGGTACTTGCGGAATCCCGCGTTTTCCAGTCTAAGGTATCGATGGACCAGATGATGGAAGGCATTCCCACCCATGATTTGATGTTGGAACTGGTGGCACCTCCCGGTGGGCGCATCACAACCGGATTTATACCGATTACTTTTTTGACGGCACGATTGGTTTTGGAAACCTGTTTTTGAACTTCCTTTTTCCCAACCCGGGTCAGAATTTTGTGATCATAAGTGTGATTGCCAATCTGACACCCGTTGTCATAAGCCTTCTGTACGGTTTTGGAGTAAGTCGATACGCGGCTGCCCACCACAAAAAATGTGGCAACGGAATCATTTTTCTTCAGGGTTTTTAAAATAGTTGGGGTATAAACCGATGGTCCGTCGTCGTAAGTGAGGGCAACCATCTTTTTGTTTTTATCGATTTTCCGTGTCAGAACCCCTTTTTTATTAAAGTAACATAAGTAATGGGAAATATTCTTTTTCCCGGTAACTGCCTGTCCGTTTTTCCCGAAATAGTATTTGTTCTTGCCAACCTTTTTCCAACGGTTTTTCAGCTTTTTTCCATTCTGATAAAAATAGAAATGTCCGTTTTTATCATGGATAAGTCCCTGCAATACCGGTTTGGGATTTTCCGTGGAAGGAACCACCGGTGTTTCCGTTGGAATTTCGGAAGAAATTTCCGTGGAGTCATTTGCGGGCAGTTCTGTATTCAGATCTGCCGCATGGATAGCAATCCGGCCTGAAACTATGGTTAATGTCAGGGCAAATAACAATATTCCAAGGGGAAATAAATGAAATTCTTTTCTTCTTTTCATACAAAATCTCCTTATCTTTTGTGACATGTATTTGCTGTTATCATACACACTTTACAGGCAAAAAGAAAGATGAGAACAAATGTTCTGATTAAGATAGACAAAGTCAGATCTTTGTAGTAAAATTAGCATATATGTGCAGACTATAAAGATATGGATTTTATCTTTTTTTCATGGAATAAAGTTAATTTTACGATAAATTTGAGAAGGGAGAGGGCATTATGGAGTTCAAATTACATGCCCCATATGAGCCAACCGGTGACCAGCCGCAGGCAATTGAAAAATTAGTCAAAGGATTCAAAGAAGGCAACCAGTTTGAAACACTGCTGGGTGTGACCGGTTCGGGAAAGACCTTTACGATGGCAAATGTCATTCAGGCGCTGAATAAGCCGACGCTGATTATTTCCCACAACAAGACACTGGCGGGGCAGCTGTACGGAGAAATGAAAGAATTTTTCCCGGAGAATGCCGTCGAGTATTTTGTCTCCTAGCATGAGAAAGTCACAAAACGGGTAGTATTTTGTGGTATGTGGGTGGTTGAACATCCAGATGTTGTGGAAGCGGTAGTGGTGAGAGTATAGGTGAAAAGCGGGGGGATGAAGAGGTTTTGTGACTTTTTATCGCTTGATATAAGAAAGATATATATTTTTTCGTTATATGTTTCCTTTAACGGAAACAAAATAGTGATAGTATTGTAAGGTATGTAAATCATAAGTAAAATAGGAGGATATTGAAATGGAAGTTTTTAATATAATAGCAGGAGTTTCTTCAATAATTTCGCTAGGAATATCAATAATTTCGTTAGTTAAAGTAAATGGAATTCAGAAATCGATGAAGGCTGATACAAAACAAAAGATGAAAAATGTATCTGCAGATTCTGGAAGTACAATAATGCAAGTGGGGCAAAAAAATGATACAAGAAATTTGAAGTAGAAATTGTTGCTTTTTGGTGAGTGGAGGTTACTTGTATGCTATCATGGATAAGGCAGAAAATGAAAAATATAACAGCTAACAATTCAACAATTATAATGGCTGGTGGAGATATTGTTATAGATGAGAATTTGATTAGCGAGTTATCAAAAAGTAAACAAGGAAGTAAATTGTTTCAAAAACTTGTAAATGAAAAGATCGAAGTATGTAAAAAAAGTTTACTTGACAAAGATATCCATACATTTGAAATACTGATAAACACATTTTTTAATTATGGATTAGTTGAACTTCCTGATGAGATACAGATGAAACTTCAATTTTATAAGCTGTTATTGGCAATATATAAAAATGATATAAATGCATTAAATGACGCAGCAGATAATATTGAAGAAGCGTATGTTAGTGAAAAAGATTTTTTATTGAATTTTAGAAAAAAAGTATTTTTTATTTCGGCAGAAGAATTTTTAAAACATATGGATGAAACTCAAGTAATCATATTGGATATATTATTTAAATATGAAAATTATGACAATATAAAAGAGTTATACGAAAATATTTCCAATGAAAGTCCAATATACATTTTTTCATTGCCTTACTATTATGGTATTTCTATGTTTTGTTGTCAGGAATATGAAAAATCAATAATGATATTAGAAAGTTTGCTGTCTGAAAATAATAACCCGTTTTTAATATTTTTTGTGATGATGTCAAAGTTACAAGACTGCATAAATAAGGTAAGAATTGGGATATTAACAAAGGATGATCTAAAAAAGCAATTATGTGAGTTGAATGAACGTAAGGGGGAATTTGAAGAAGCTATCGCTATGAATAAAGTATTGTTTAATAATGTTGAATTGCAAGCTGAACTGATATTAAATCTGGATGGGTTTATCGAAAAGTATGAACTACTTGATAAAAGTTTAAAAGAGGATCCGGCAAACTTATTTTTAAAAGCACAATACTTTGAAAAAAAAAATGAGTTGAAAAAGGCCATTAAAATATATCAAGAAATGGATTGGCAGAGTAATGAAATTGTATTATATAATTTTATGCTTTTAAATTTACGGATGGAAGAATATGAAAAAGTTACAAATTGTTATATGGAATTGCCTGAAGAAAATAAAACTGCAAAAATAACAGGACTTTGGTTGCATGCAATAAAAAAACAAAATCCAGAAAAATATGTACAAGTATTGAAAGAAAAACTTGTACAATATCGTAATGATGTAATAGGATTGCTTTTTATAGGATTGTCAATAGAAGAAAATAAATTGTTTAGAGAACTTTTCATTCCTTGCTTGCAACCCAATATAGATAAAATATTTGATCTGAATGATAGAATAAAATCAGATTATGCATACATTTTATTGAAACATGGACAAGGAAAACTTTGTATAAAGATATTGAATTCAATTAATAATTCTATATATGTTACTTCGGATATAGCAGGAGAATTTTATAGAGAATTATATAAATATAAAATTGACGAAATTGAGAAGAATAAACAGATTTTGCCAGGAGACGAGCTTACTAAATCTATAAATATAAAAATTGAAATAGCAGATTGGTTTATACAGCATAGAATTTTAAAAAAATATTTTTTGGAAATAAAGATAAATTGCTTATCACTTCAGAAAAAGAATATAAGTTGTTTAGCATGTTCAAAAGAACTTTATGAAGAAACACATGAAGAAATAGTAGCAGTAAATATTATTGGATTAATGTTGCAAGATGAAAGGATAAGTGATGAAGAGTATGACTATTATATAGATGAATTGAAAGATTCAAAAATTCCTAAATCGTTAATGGCAGTTGCAACGGCGTATGGGCATATCGGTAATATGATAGAGGCTAATAAATATTCATATAAGGCACTTTTTGTTTTGAATGGTAGTACGGATTTTGATTTATATCATAATTTTTTGGCACTACATTTCAAGATGTTGTATGCGTATAATGATGCGGAAATTTGTAAGGAAAGAGTAATAGGAAACGTTGTAGTGACTCTTATGAAGAACAAAAAACATAGTTATAACGAAGATGAGTATATTGATATTTGTTTAGATGACGAACAAAGTCTAGAGAAAGAAATCTGTGATAATAATAGTTTTGGAGTTAAGCATTATGGAAAAAAAGATTTAATATTTATACGTTTACAAAATAAGAAGGTAGGAGAATGCGTTAAGTTAAAAGATGACTATATTATAACCGAAATAATTGATAAATATGTATATGCATTTAGATATGTATTGAAAAAGCTAGACGAAAATCCAGAACAGGCTAAATTTGTTTCTGTTCATATGGAATCAGGTATTAATTATACAAGTGAACAAGTTATACAAAAATTACAAGATGGTTTTAAAGAATTTACAAGAAAATTTGGTGGAAATGAATTAAAAGAGTTTTCATCAGAAAAACCTACATTGATAGAGTTGTATTATTCAGATGATAATGGAATGACGTTACCTATAGATACCTTGGTACAAGGTGATTATGATAAATATATAGATATTATTCGGAGATTGCTTTTGGGATCAAATGAAGCCTTATATGCAGGAATAACATATTCAGATTATGTGTTAATGAGTGAAAAAATAGTGGTATCCATTTCAACCCTTGTAATATTATGTCAGATGAAACTTTTATCGTTACTTGAAACTTTTAGAGAAAAAATTATTATTCCGGAATCAGTAGTTGATTTTATTTTGACAAGAATAAAAAATGCAAGAGAATCACAAGTAATATCACCAGGCAAAATATTAGAATTAGAGAATGGAAATACATGTATGATACCATATGATTCATCAATCAATGAAATGTGGTATGAAATATACGAATACGTTCAATCATTTCAAGTAGAATATGTTGAAAATCAAGAACGTATGGAAATAAAGTTATTCGAAAATATAGAAGCAGAACTTTTGATATCATCATTTAATATAGATAAATCACAGTTAGATTGTTTAATAGTGGCAAAAAAGACAAATTCAACATTACTATGTGATGATTTTTTCTTTCGGCAGATTGCGGATTTTATGCATATAGAAAATGTTAATTTAACTTATCTAATATATAGTTTACAAGATAAAGAAAAAGCATTTCAAATTGCGTTAAGTTTATCAGAAACAAATTATATATATAGTCCATTCATATACAGATCTATGAAAGAGGTAAATCAAATTTGGGGGAATTTACTTAATAGTATTAAAAAGAAAAAACATTATGAACCAATATTTAGAAGCATTATTGCGAATGCAATGGATAATGTTTTAGATTGGGAATCAAATTAAATATAGGGGTGTAGAAAAATTCTGAATTTCAACATTTATGAAAAAGATTGGTTCAATTAAGATTCAATCGTTTTTGGTACCCATTTTATACATAGCCAGTCCCGTAAAAAGGATTGGCTATTAAATTTTTCGAGGAAGGAGGAAACTATATGACCAAGTGTAAAGTAATCGCCCTTGCAAATCAGAAGGGAGGAACAGCCAAGACCACAACTACATTAAATCTGGGAATCGGTCTTGCACATCAGGGGCGAAAAGTATTATTGGTCGATGCTGATCCACAGGGAGACTTAACAACCGCATTAGGGTGGACTGATGCAGATAATTTTCCGATTACGTTGGATACACAAATGAAGAAAATACTACAAGATGAACCATTTGTGTACAATGAAGGCATTTTACACCATGAAGAAGGTGTAGACATTATTCCAACTAATATTGAATTATCGGGCATGGAAATATCATTGGTAAATGCCATGAGCAGAGAGCAGACACTAGAATTGATGGCGAAGGAGTTATCCCAATATGACAGAGAAGTATTTTGTATCCTGAATATGAAAAATAATGGACAGGTAATCAATATGAATCTGGTCAGTGTTGGAACAATCAATGCATCTTTGGTAATTCCCAGAGAAGTTTTTAAGAGTAGTATTCTGGCAAATGCTTCTGCAATCATTGGATTTCATTTCCATCCCAGTGGCAATGTGAAACCGTCAAAAGAGGATATGATCGTTACGAGAAAGCTGCAGAAGTGTGGACAGCTATTGGGAATAGAATTGCTGGATCATATCATTGTCGGTGGAACTAATGGAAAGATGCTCAGCTTCCGAGAAGAAAAGATATTGAATGTGACAGGAAGGATGGATCGGGAGAGATAGAAGAAAAAAGAATTAGAAGTTTTTATTTATTGTAATATTTCATGTAGCGGCATTAGTAAAATAGTGTCGCTACAAAAAGCTGACTTATACATTGATATTATATGCATAACTCAAAATAAAATTGTTAAAAATAGAAAAAGAAACAATATATAACGAAAAAATCTCTAAATAAGAAAATTTACATTGACTGAGAGAAGAGTAAAACATATAATAAAGGTGGAGGTGTATAAGAATGTTAGTAAAAGTAAGTGTTGAAAATTTTAAATCTTTTGATAAAGCAGCAGAGCTGACAATGATTTCCTCAAATAAAATACGAACAAATGCAAATCACAGGTTAAAGATAAAAAGTACCCAGTTATTAAAATATGCAGTAGTTTATGGAGCAAATGCATCTGGAAAGACCAATCTGGCATTGTTCTTTAAATTTTTTAAAGATAGTGTCTGCAATGGTATTCCGATAGAAGCTACACAGATGTTTTGTAAGAATCGGAAGGAGAATAAGGAACGAGAAAGTAGTTTTGAAATTCAGATTACTGTAGGTGACAAATTTTATGCCTATGGTTTTTCCGCAGTTTTAAGCAGACGAAAAGTAACCGGAGAATGGTTATATGAATTATATCAGAATGGTTCAGCAAAATGTCTCTTTGAACGAGAAGGAAGCAAACGTCCGGTGTTAAATGATGGTATTACGCTGATAAACACAGAAAAAAATAAATTTGAAACTTATGCAGATGATTTTGAAGGAAATGAAACATCTTTGTTCCTGACAGAAATGAATCGTGGAAAAAAATATAGCACACGATCTAAATTATTGTTCTTCCGGGATGTATATGATTGGATTCAGAATCATATTTCGATTATCACACCGGATACGCCATTGATTGATTTGGAATATTATTATGATGATAATTCGCTGAAGCTGATTAACAAATTGATCAAAACATTTGATACGGGTATCAGCCAGGTAAAAATTGAAGAAATTACATTGGATGAGTTATCAAATGCATTGCCGAAATCAGTATTTGATAAGATGATGCAGCATGTAAAAAATAGAATGGAAGAGCAGGAAGAACCATCATTCAGAATGACGATGAGGTCGAAGGAAACTTTCTTTAATATCGAAGTTGAAGGACATTCTGAACCGAAGGTCACAACAATCAGATTGCATCATAATAAGTCATTTTATGAGTTCGGTTTTGATGAAGAGTCTGATGGAACAAGAAGATTATTCGATTTGATGGATATGCTGTTGAATAAACGGGAAGATGTTCTTTATGTTGTGGATGAATTGGAGAGAAGCTTACATCCGAAGCTGACAGAGCGATTTTTGCAATTGTTTATGCAGTTACATGATGAGCAGCGTATGCAGCTATTGTTTACCACACATGAATCATCCATTATGGATCAGGCTATATTTAGGAGAGACGAAATCTGGTTTGTAGAACGTAACGCAGAAAATGCAAGCTCTATTTATTCCTTAGATCGTTTCAAGGAGAGATACGATAAAGTGTTGAGTAAGGCATATCTGGAAGGCAGGTATGGTGCGATACCAGTATTTTCAACATTTGACTTTAGAGAGGAGGAGTAGCCTTGGCTCCAGTAAGAAGTTATACGAATTGGAATAGTAGAACTACAGATGAAGAAGAACAGATTGAGCCTTATCGTAAGTACTTTTTCATATGTGAGGGTGCAAATACTGAAACATGGTATTTCAAAAAGTTAATTGATATCCGAAAAGAGTTAAATATTCATCCATTGATCGATATCCGGTTACTTGAAAAAACAGAGGGAGACAGGGACATTTCATTTCCAAGACGTTTGATTGAGTTTGCAGAAAATCAGAAAGAAAATCCAGAAATAGCGTTTGATAAAGAACGGGATAAGATGATTGTTGTATTTGATGGAGACATTTTTGAAGAGAAGGTACTTGATTATGATGAATTGGTAGCTGAAGGTGAAAAGAAGAATATATTAGCGGTTAGTAATCCGGCATTTGAATTATTTCTGTTGTTACATTATGAAAATTCATACGAAGATGATATTGAGCCAAATGCTGAACAGATTATCCAGAATGAAAAAGATGGACATCAGACATTTATCTATAAGTTGCTACTTGCCAGAACAGGAATCAATCCGAAGAAAAATGCTGCGATTGGAGAACTGGCGAAAAATATAGAGATTGCTATTGAACAGGAAAAGAAAATCAATGAGGATATTCATCAGTGTAAGGGACAGATTACGTGTAATATAGGTCGGATTATTGATGAGATTCGGAAGGATGACGGAAAATAAGTTGTTAGATGAAAAATAGGGGTGGAAAGATACAGTATGAAAGCAGATAATATAAAAAATATAATCAGTGACATAGATCATCTACCGTATAGAGCAATTTTATTTGATGGAACATGGGGAATTGGAAAATCTTATGCGGTAAATGAGGCATTAGAAGCAAATCCCAATGTTTGTAAAATATCAATGTTTGGTTTGAAAGACACTAGGCAAATATATCATGAAGCTTTATTCCAGTTGACTTTAAAGAATAATATTGGTGGGAAAATAGGTGAAATAGCTAATAATATTTTAGATGGCGCGTCAAAAATCTGGGATAAAGTTGGTCAGGCAAAGGAAGCAGTACAAAGTATAGTCAATGAAAGAGAAATGTTTCTATTATTGTCAAAAGAGTTTACTTCTGTTCATATTATTGTAATAGATGACTTGGAAAGAATGAGTGATGACATAAATTTGGAAGATATATTTGGAATTATAGAAGAACTCAAGCAATGCAATTATGTAAAAGTTATTGTGATTGCGAATACAGATGAAATACAATCGGACAAAAAAGTTGTATTTGAAAAGTATAATGAAAAAGTCATTGAAAGAATATATCATATTACGGAACGTGCAGAGAAAGTGACATGGAGTAAAATGAATATCCATGCAGACTTTGTTGAAAAATTCTTGGAAATCCATAAAGTCAAAAATTTACGGACGCTCGAAAAGGCTCAACGTTTTTTTGAAGATGTAAAATTGTTTTGTAATAGTGACATAAGTGAGCAATTTATAGAAGAATTAAGGTTAATATGCTTTGCTGTTGTTGTGGAGAGTATAGAAAACTTGTACTATAAAGAAATTGATTCTGATAATACTGATTCTGTAGAAAAAATGGCAAATACGATTGGAAATATGCCTCAACATAGAATTGGCAGATATCTTTATGGAATAAAGTGTAGTACAAATTTGGTAGAAATGATACTGAAATATTATGAGGAAGGGGTACTAAATGAAGAACAATTGGAGGCTGAATACAAGTTATTTCTTAATTCAGGAGATAAGCCAAACTATTATAAGTCAGATGAGGAAATAAGGAGTGTATTACCTATTTTAAGAGAGAAAATGCTTGAAGCAAAGAGTTTAGCAGAATTAAATGAATTTGCAGATGCGTATGTTGTTTGGAGTGATGTTTTAGAGGAAAATAATGAAAGTGTTTTATCAGAATATAGAAATATTTTAAAAGAAATGCTGGAAAAAACTGTTTTAGACGGAAAAGAGGAAATGGTATCGTATTCATATGATTTGTTTCATATGTCAGCGGAAAAGATAAAAAGAATATATCAAGAAGAAAATAAAGAGATGATGAAATTTTTAATAGAGACATATGTGGGATATTTGAAAAAAACAACTCATGGGAAAAAGGCTTATGATTATTCATATAAACTTAGAAATAATTTTGATAGTAGTTATTATCATGATATTATCATATCAGAGATAGACAATTTGTATAATAGAATTTCTTTTCCAGTAGACAATGTGGATGAAGATAGATATCATACGTGTTATAATATTATGTATGTTTTGTATCATTCGGATGCTGAAAAATTCTTGCAGTATTGTAAAAAAATAAAAGAAGATTGTGATCATATGTCAAGACATAGAATAGAAGTTTTGGTCGAAGAAATAGTAAAAAAATAGAAATAAAATCTACATAGCCAGATGGTTCCAACTCAAGGAATCACCTGGCTATTTTCATGCCCGGATATTATCCCCAATAATATCAATCTAAGGCAAGAAAGGAGATGAAAATTATGCCATATATACCACCATCGGTCGTGCGGGAGGTCAAGCGGATGGATTTGCTCACGTACTTGAAAAATTATGAACCATACGAATTGGTTCACTTTTCTGGCAACACCTACACGACCAGAACACATGACAGTTTGAAAATATCAAATGGGAAATGGATGTGGTGGAGTCAGAGAACCGGTGGCAGATCAGCACTGGATTATCTGATTAAAGTAAAAGGATACAGTTTTTTAGAGGCGGTTGAATTGCTTGCAGAACGGGCAAATATTCAGCTGCCTCTTTCTGTATCTAAGAGTGTTCCGATGGAGAAACAGCTACTGTTGCCAAAGAAAAATCAAAATGATCAAAAAGTGATTGCGTATCTTTCTGGACGTGGGATTGATAAGGAAATCATTCAGTTTTGCTTAGAGTCCGGAAGAGTTTATGAAAGTGCATTTCATCACAATGCGGTGTTTGTAGGGATGGATGAGAAAGATAATCCGAAATATGCAGCCATTAGGGGAACTGGTACCAGTTTTATCGGAGAAGCAAATGGAAGTGATAAGAATTATTCTTTTTCTATTTTCACAGAGAAATCATGTGATATGGTGCATCTGTTTGAGTCAGCCATAGATCTGTTATCTTATGCGACATTGTTGAAATTGGACGGGAAGGAGTGGAGGAGAGAACATTTATTGTCATTGGCAGGTGTCTATCAACCAGCAAAAGAAATTGAAAAAAGTAAAGTCCCTACAGCGTTGGCCAGGACATTAAAAATGCATCCAGAGGTGAAGACAATCGTTCTGCATTTGGACAATGACCGTATTGGGAGACTTGCCACAAAAGCAATTTCTGCAGTGCTTTCAAAGCAATATCAGGTAAAAGATGTACCGCCAAAACAAGGAAAAGATTACAACGATCTGCTCTGCATCAAGTTAAATCTGGCAATTACAAAGCGAGAAAAAAGCACGAAAAAGAGTATGTCTGGTCATGAAAATATGAGAGATAGAAGGTGAAAAAGAACATGAAAATTGCAAAATATGAGCTGAAGGTCGTGCATAAGAAAAAGCTGATTTTGACGATGGAAGACGATGTGGACGGTGAAGAACTGTTGAAGATTTTTCTGGAAACACAGTTGAAAGAAGAAAAAGAACAGAATGAATTGCTTGGAATTATTGCTGAGAAAGTGTCAGAAGAAGGCTGTACGGAGCAGTGTGAAAGTTGTCAAAAGTATTGTCCGGCAAGTGAAGAATGTATATGGCAACTGATGAAAATGTACGATGCACAAAGTGTGAATACTTGTGTGAAGCTTGCGGGATTTGTGAACTGAAAGAATAAAAAAAGCAAGTGCTTTTTCGGCAAGTAAATCTTATGCTACCCGGAACAGTGAGACGGGTGCAGAAGAATACACAATACCAGCAAGCAACGCCTTTGGATTGCCACATAGGTTTCCTGTCTGGCAGTCTGCGGCAGCTTGTCAGGGAGAATCCCTGAAACCCTCAGAAAATAAAAAAAGAGAAAGTAACAATATTGAAGTTTATTTGTGGAGTATTAGTAGGTGGCATTATAGGAGTAAGATTTCTGGGAAAGCGGTCAAGACTGCAGAACAAACAGCAAGGACCAGTATCAAAACATCGGAGCAGACAGCAAATGCTTCTGTCCAGGCAATGCATTATTCCATGAAAAAGGCAGAAAAAGCAGTGCAGACAGCAAGACAGACAGCACGAGATACCACGATTGCAGTGAAAAAGACGGCAAAAGCGGTAACACATGCGATAAAAGCGTTGATTGAAGCTACAAAAGCATTACTGAGTGCATTGACTGCAGGTGGTTGGATTGCGGTTATGATTTTGATTATCGTCATTTTATTTGGTGGTTTTCTATGCATGACAGGTGGGGATAATTCCAGTACGGTTTCTTCGGTTAGTGCAGAAGTAGGAGCATACGAACCACTAATCCGACAGTATGCAAATCCATATGGCATTGGAGAGTTTGTGGAACTAATCAAAGCCATTATGATGCAGGAATCAGGCGGGAGAGGACTTGACTCAATGCAATGTTCAGAAGGGAGCTTTAATACAAAATATCCCAGACAGCCAAATGGAATCACAGATCCAGAGTATTCGATTTCTTGCGGTGTGCAGGAAATAAAAAGCTGTCTGGAACGTGCAAGGGTAAAAAATCCTCTGGATATGGGAAATATTAAACTGGCATTGCAAAGTTGCAATTATGGAAATGGATATCTGGAATGGGCGAAAGCCAGAGGTGGATATACCCTTGCGAATGCAGCAGAATTTTCTGATATGATGGCACAGAGAATGGGGTGGAGCAGTTATGGGGACAAGCAGTATGTACCACATGTGCTTCAGTATTATGCATTTGGAAGAATCCCGACAGGCATCGGTAATCAGGCAATCGTTCAGGTGGCAGCATCTCAGGAAGGAAAAAGTGGGACAACCTATTGGAGCTGGTATGGTTTTGGAAGTCGGGTAGAGTGGTGTGCCTGTTTTGTGTCCTGGTGTGCAGACCAGAGCGGTTATATCCAGAGTGGAGTCATTCCGAAATTTTCCCTTTGTTCGGACGGCGTGAAGTGGTTTGAAAGTAAAGATAGGTTCCGTGACGGAAGTTATACCCCGGTGGCAGGAGATATTATTTTCTTTGACTGGGGAAACGATGGAACGATTGACCACGTTGGAATTGTAGAGAGTGTCAGCGGTGAAACCGTCAATACTATTGAAGGAAACAGTGGAGATAAGGTGGCAAGACGAAGTTACAGTATCGGAAGTAGTAATATTTATGGATATGGTGTTCCGGGTGTGATGCAGCAGGGTATCGCGCATTTCTGGCGGACAGCTGGAATAAAGCATTTTCATCTGATTGACACCCTCATCCTCCAGAGAAACATCTGGATTTATAAGTGTATCTAAAGAGATGTGCAGGACCTTTGCCAATGCTCTCAAAATCAAATAGGAAGGATTCATTTTCCCTTTTCGATATTGGCGATTTGCTTTACAGAAACATGGCTCAGATCAGAAAGTTCCTGTTGTGTCAGTTCTTTATTCTTTCGGGCTTCCCGCATTTTTTGCCCTAAAGCAGTTAAATCATCAATCGGCATAATCGTTCACCTCAATAATATTGTATCGTTCCGGTTTATATGATGGAATGACCTTATTATGCCTGACAAGCTGTACGATTATGCCGATTATATAAAGCTGCGATTGGTGATAAACTTGTATTGTTCGAGACAAAGAACTATAATGTACTCTGTGGAGGTGCAGAATGGATTATATGACACTAAAAGAGGCCGCCGAAAAATGGGGCGTGACACCTCGTAGAGTAAATTACTATTGCGCTGCTGGGCGTATCCCCGGCGCTGTGAAGATGGCAACTATCTGGCTAATTCCAAAGGATGCGGAAAAGCCGATTGATGGTCGTACAAAACAAGGAAAGGCAGAAAAGTATGAGTAATATATTACTTCTTGAAGATGATCTAAGCCTGATTAACGGGCTTTCTTTTGCTTTCAAAAAGCAGGGATTTGAATTAAATATCGCCAGAACGCTCAAAGAAGCGGAGGAATTGTGGACAGACGGAAAATATGATTTGTTGGTGTTGGACGTATCTCTGCCAGATGGGTCTGGCTTTGAATTTTGCAAAAGAGTTCGACTTACATCAAAGGTGCCAATTATTTTTCTGACGGCTTCGGATGAGGAAACAAGTATTATTATGGGGCTGGATATTGGAGGTGATGACTATATCACAAAACCGTTCAAACTGGGGGTTCTCGTTTCAAGGATTAACGCCTTACTTCGACGTGCAAATTCTTTTCAAGCAGCAGACACAGAATTGCAGTCGAATGGCATCAAAGTTCTTTTGCTGCAAGGACAGGTTTTCAAAAATGGGGAGCTGTTGGATTTGACTGCCGCGGAATACAAGCTACTGTGCTTGTTTATGAGAAACCCAAGCATGGTGCTGACAAAGGGACAAATTTTAGATAAGCTATGGGATTGCGACGGGAATTATATCGACAGTAGTACCCTTACGGTCTATATGCGTCGGCTTCGTATGAAGATCGAGGATAATCCAAGTGAACCACAAATGCTCCTGACTGTTCGAGGTATGGGATATAAATGGAATATTATCGGGTGAGGTGCAGAATGAAGATACTGGCAAATAAAGAAATCAAAAATCTATTTCTTTCGCTTTCACTGGTTTTGGGGGTTACATTTCTCTTAGCCGAGGTTTTTCTATGGCTGTCATATCGCCGGCTTTCTCTGTTATTGCTAATCCTTTTTCTATTGGCTGGCTGTGCTGTATGGGCAGTCTGCTTTGTATATTTTAATCGGCAAAATCAGATCATGGAGCAGGCGATATTACAAATCAATGCGTATCTTGATGGTGATCGCAATGCCCGTATTGAATGTGACAATGAGGGCGAATTGTACCGACTGTTTCATTCCATCAATTCTTTAGCGGCAGTGTTAAATGCCCATGCAGATAACGAGTTACGAGAGAAAGAGTTTTTGAAAAATACAATCTCCGACATTTCACACTAACTGAAAACACCGCTGGCGGCTCTGAACATTTATAACGGACTGCTTCAGGACGAGGATATAGAAGTGTCATCTGTGAAAGAATTTGCTAATCTGTCCGAGCAGGAGTTGGACCGTATTGAAGTGCTGGTGCAAAACCTTCTCAAAATCACAAAGTTGGACGCTGGTTCTATTGCATTTGAAAAGGAAATAGAAAATGTAGCGGATATGATGCAGGATTTGGAGCTACACTTTGCATATCGTGCCAAGCAGGAACAGAAAGAGATCGTATTATCTGGTGCAGATGATATTTCTCTTTTCTGTGACCGTGATTGGTTGGGCGAAGCGATTGGCAATATTGTGAAAAATGCGTTTGACCATACAGAAAGTGGTGCAACAATTCGTGTTGCGTGGAAGGAGTTGCCGTCTGGTGTCCAAATTGTGATAACGGATAATGGATGCGGCATCCACCCAGAGGATATACATCACATCTTCAAGCGGTTTTATCGCAGTCGTTTTTCTAAGGACAAGCAAGGGATTGGACTGGGATTACCTTTGGCAAAGGCAATCGTTGAAGCACATAACGGCACCATTGAGGTTGACAGCGAATTAGGTATCGGGACAACTTTCACAATGAATTTTCTGATTCCTACAAAATTGTAGGCTGGCTGTAGGCTTACAGTAAGATTCAGGTGCTATTCTCTCACACATAGGCAGGACAAACAAAGATAGCCTGCCTATATCGCAAAATCATTCAGAAAGAGGTGTTTACACTATGAACTTATTAGAAGTCAAAAATATCAGTAAGACCTATGGCAACGGAGAAACCGCTGTCAAGGCATTAAAGGATGTCAGCTTTTCTGTTCCAAAGGGCGAGTATGTGGCAATCGTCGGGGAATCCGGTTCTGGTAAAAGTACACTGCTGAATATGATCGGTGCTTTGGACACGCCAACATCTGGCAAGGTTCTGATTGACGGCAAGGACATTTTTGCCATGAACGATCAAAAGCTGACCGTTTTCCGCCGGAGGAATATCGGCTTTATCTTTCAGGCGTTTAACCTTATCCCGGAGTTGACGGTGG